>Ga0214242_1000012_pt1 | contig 102738 bp, 109 predicted proteins | sample TroBogypolimnion_9_FD_153080 | JGI IMG/M metagenome (GOLD analysis project Ga0214242, IMG submission 153080) | Freshwater microbial communities from Trout Bog Lake, WI - 09SEP2008 hypolimnion | ecosystem: Environmental > Aquatic > Freshwater > Lake > Hypolimnion/Profundal zone | place: Trout...
CTCAAAGTTTCTTGTTGAGATTGGGCATAAGACGGATGATTTCTAATTAGCAACAGGACCAGGAATAATCCTAATAAATTTGACCAACCGCCTGAGTAACGTAGAAAAAAATTTTTCATAGATGATTAATATATAGAAATTTCAGAATTAAGCATCCTTCAATTTATGTGGTAGATTGTGCCGCAATAAGTTAGAAAGATCGATGCTTATCAGTAAAAGTACTTCGGAGCAACGAAGTACGAAACGGTTGTTCCAAAATTCCCTTGGTTTTGAAAACCAAAGAGTGGGTTAGCAGTTCTTCTGATTACACTAAATTCACTACACAAAACGTTACACACCGATATCTAGGCGCTGTAACTTGTTGAAATCCTAGTGGTTTTCTTTGGATGTCTGCTCTCATAATCCTTTGGTCCCAGGTTCAAGTCCTGGTGGGCCCACCAGAAATGAAAATACCAACCTTCGGGTTGGTATTTTTTTAATTAGAGCATTATTTTAAATTCACATTTTGAGCATCTTATTTAGTAATTAGTTATAGTGGGGACTAATTCAATGTATTTCACCATTCTCAATGAATATTCATATCAAGTGCATCATTCTATTTTTTTCTGTCTTAGTTAGTTTTCTAAGTCATGCTGAAAGCTTTCCTGATAAGCCAATTAAATTAGTTGTTGGATATGCCCCTGGCGGGGGAACGGACCTTGTAGCCCGTATTCTTTCTCCTTATCTCGGTAAAGCATTGGGTCAGCCAATTGTTGTTGAAAATAGACCGGGTGCAGGAGGTTCTGCTGCGGCCTTATATGTTGCCAAGTCTAAGCCAGATGGTTATACATTACTGATCTCCAGTGCTAGCAGTGTTTCAATCTATCCATCTTTAAATACGAAGGCAGGATATCAACTAAAAGATTTTGAGGCGGTCTCACAGCTTACAGTTGCGCCTTTGGTTCTCGTGGTAAATAAAAATCTTGGCGTCCATTCAGTTGCGGAATTAATAAGATTAGCAAAAGAAGCACCTGGAAAATTAAATTATTCAAGCTCAGGAATTGGCTCAGGACCTCATTTTGCTGGCGTATTGTTTAGCGAAGTTACGGGATCCCAGATGACTCATATTCCATTTAAAAGTGGCTCGCCAGCGGTAGTTTCTGTGATGACTGGAGAATCTCAGCTAACTTTTGCAACTACGCCAACAGTAATGCAGTTAATTCGATCTGGTCAATTAATTGGGTTAGCGGTTACAAGTAAGGATCCCTCATCGTTGGTATCAAATCTTCCTGGAATGAAGGCGGCTGGTTTGCCAAATTATGAAATATTTCAATGGAATGGTATTTTTGTCCCGGCCGGTACCCCAAAGGATATTGTTAATAAAATTAATGAGTCTATAAGGTCGGCAATGAATAATCCAACAGTCAAAAAATCTCTTGAGCTAGAGGGTACTGAGGTTTTTATTTCAGACTCTCCTGAGAGCTTTAATATTTTTCTAAAGAACGATGCTAAATTTTGGAGTAGATTAATTTCTGCTGGCGGTATAAAAGCATTTGAGTAGTTTTTTATCCAATTTTTTAGGGGTTAGGCAATGCAAGCGTTTGATGGGATTCGGGTACTAGATGTCACTAGGGTTCTTGCAGGTCCTTATGCCTCATATCAGATGGCTTTGCTAGGGGCGGATGTTATCAAGATTGAGCCAACCCTTAAGGGCGAATCAACTCGTTGGCGTTCAGAGGGTGATGCCAAATTAGGTAATGTAGGTATGTCCCCGTCTTTTTTAACGCAGGGGGCTAATAAGCGATCACTCTCTCTCAATTTAGATAGTAAGGAAGGTCAGGAAATTTTTTTAAAGCTAGCTGCTACAGCTGATGTCATTGTAGAAAATTTGCGTACTGGTTCCATGTCCAAAAGAAATATTGGCTATGAACAAGTTTGCAAGGTTAGGCCTGATGTTATTTATTGCTCAATGACTGGTTATGGTCAGACTGGTCCCAAGTCTAGATATCCGGCATACGATAGCGTGATTCAGGCTGCAGCTGGATTTATGAGTATTACGGGCACACCAGAAAGTGGCCCTCTAAAGTCAGGTCCACCAGTCGTGGATTATGCGATGGGCATGTCTGGGGCATATGCAATATCTGCTGCTTTATTTCAAAGATCAAGAACTGGCCAGGGACAGCATATTGATATCTCGATGTTTGATAGCTGCATGGCTCTCATGTCTAGTATTTTGACTACCTATATGAATACTGGTAATCCACCGGGATTGCGGGGTAATGAGGCCCCTAGTAGATCCCCAGCCTCAACAACTTTTCAAACCGCTAATGGATTATTGGCAATTGCAATTAATGAGCAGCACCAATTTATACATCTACTCGAGGCAATTGGTTTACAAGATTTAGTAACTGATGTTCGCTTTAAAGATGCCGCTAGTCGCAGAGAACACACTCAAGTTTTACGTAATGCCATTGAAGCCGCTTTAATGAGAGCTTCAGCAAGTAGTTGGGAACCAATTATTAACGAGGCAGGAGTTCCATGCTCTAAGGTGCTCACAATACCTGAGGTGATGCAGAGTGCGCAAACCTTGGATAGAGGTTTTTTCGGAACATTTTCTCAGCAAGAATGTGGCCTAGATAGAGATATTCAGTTGCCTAAGGCTGCATTTAAATTCCGGTTTGATGGACCAGAACTGAAAACGGCACCTCCACGTGTCGGCGAACATTCCGAGTTGATCCTGAAAGAGCTTGGATTTTCAATGGAAAATATTGCAAGCCTAAAGGCTGCGAAGATAATATAGTTAAATCTGGGAAAGTTAATCATTTGCAGATCTTTGGTCCCAGGTTCAAGTCCTGGTGGGCCCACCAGAAATGAAAATACCAACCTACAGGTTGGTATTTTTTTTGACCGTTACTTTAAGTAACGGTCATATTTTATTACTTTAATATATTCGCTTGAAGCATATCGGCAATTTGAGCTTCACTGATGCCAATATCTTTAAGAATTTGAATAGTGTGCTCACCTAATGTTGGGGCCGAGGCACTGATGAGTTGCCTTCCATCATCAAGAGTAAATCCAAGCCCAGTAGTTTTGATAGTTTTATTATTTTGTGGAAAGGTCATAAATGGAGCAGCAACATTAGTTCCTTCAGATAGCTCATCTAGAAATTGATCTAATGTACGAACTTTAGCAGCTGGTACGCCCACAGCATTCAGCTGCTCTTCAAGCTGTGAGGTGGACTTTTCTTTTAGGGCACTTTGAATAAGCTCTTTAACAAGAGTAGCATTTTTGGCTATAACAAACCCTTCGTTGGGCGCATTAAATGCATCAAGGTCTATTAGACTTGGATTACTACAGATGTCATCTAAGTTTAATAGGTTCATCATCTTTTTAAATTGCGTGGGGGTATTGGCTGCGGTAGATAGCCACCCATCTTCACATTTAAATACATCCGAGGCTGGACTGCCACTATATCCTTTATTACCCATCCGTTTTGGTATTTTTTTATCTGTTAGATAGTCGGTTGCATATGGGTACATTAACATCAGTGCCGCTTGTATTAAAGAGGTCTCTATATATTGACCTATCCCATATTTTTCTTGACGATGTATTGAGGAGACAATGGAAAGTGCACCAAGCATTCCGACTGCAACATCAATAATAGGAAAGCCTACCTTCATTGGAGTGATGTTTTCTTCAGGGCCTGACATCATCATCATGCCGGTAAGAGCCTGAATAACTTGGTCATATCCCCCTCGGTTAGACCATTTACCTTTCTGACCGTATCCAGAAATGGAGCAATAAATTATTTTAGGATTAATTCGCTTAATAGACTCGTAATCTAAACCATATTTTTTAACAGTACCAGGACGAAAATTCTCAATAAAAACATGAGCATCTCTGGCAAGGGTGCGGATGACATCGGCTCCAGCGGATGTGCGAATATCAATAGCTAGCGATTTTTTGCTAGCATTGAATCCAGAAAATCCCGTGGGTATGTCTGTGTTAAAAACTTCCTTATTGGCGCGCAATACGTCTCCTGTACCAGGTTTTTCAATCTTCATTACCTCGGCGCCAAGTTGGGCTAGAAAGTGAGAGGTTAAAGGGCCAGCAATAACATGCGACATATCAATAACCCGAATGCCTTGAAGTGATGCAATCATATAATTATTCCGTACTGATTCCGGTTAATCGAATAATCTCCGTCCACTTCTTGTTTTCACTATTCATATAAGTAGCAAATGCTTGCGGACTCTGGCTCGGCGTAACAATGTTGCCTGCTTCTTCATATGCTATCTTGAGAGCAGGTGTTGATAGGGCTTTCGTAATCCCTTGAAATAATGTAGCAACTCGATCAGCCGGAGTTTTAATAGGGGCCCACATACCAAACCATGATTCTTGTATAGTAAGTTCATTTTTCATCAACTCGTTAAGGGTCGGCACTTCTGGAAATTGAGATAAGCGATTTTTACTTGTTACTGCTAAGGCGCGAAACTTACCCCCTTTTACCAAAGGAACTCCGGTTCCTGCAATTGGAAAAGCAAATTGAGTATCGCCTCGTAGTAGTGATGCAGAAATTTCAACGGAGCCTTTTAATGGAATGTGTGAAACTTTCAAATTATTGAGCGATACGAATGTGGCGCCTGAAATATGAGCCGACGTTCCAATCCCTCCAGAGCTGTAATTCATCATTCCAGGATTTAACTTTGCGGCAAGGATGACATCCTCTACTTTTTTGTAGGGAGAATCTGCCGATACCACCATAACAGTAGGCGAGGAGTACATATTGCTAATTGGAGCAAAATCAATCAAGGGGTTGATTGAAAGATCTGGCTTCATTATTTTTTGAATTAATTGAATGTTTGAGCCTAAAAGTACCGTGTAACCATCGGGCACTGATTGGGCTGCATATTGTGTCGCCAACACTCCTCCAGCCCCCACTTTATTTTCTACAATGATGGGTTGCTTTAAGAGATCCCCAAGATAAGGCGCTAATTGACGCAATTGAATATCTGGCCCTCCACCTGCTGCGTATGCGGAAATGGCTTTAATGGGCTTAGTGGGAAATTCAAGCGCTGCAAATGATGTAATGGGCATCAATCCAATCAAAGGAAATGCTTTTACAAAATCTCTTCGTTTCATTTGGTCTCCTAGTACTTACTAATTTTGATCAATCTGAGCTTTTTTTACAATTTGTTCAAATTTTTTGCTTTCGCTATTAGAGAAAGTTTCAAATTCTTGCATCGTCATATTCCCAGGTTGAGCTCCTTGTTTCTCAAGCGAATCTTTTATATCAGGCATTTTGAGGATTTTGGTGATATCCGCCTGAATTTTTTGAGCAATGAGATTTGGGGTGCCGCTAGGCACATAAACCCCAAACCACTGGGTCAGGTCAAAATTTTCTAAAGGTGGTGTTTTTGCCAATGGGGGAATATTGGGCGCTGCTGTTGAATAATTCTTAGAAGAAAGGCCCAGTGCTTTAAGGGTACCAGCTTTGATGTAGGGCAGGGCTGTTGGCAAACCAGCAAATCCAATATCAACATGTCCAGCTAGTAGATCTGAAACAGATGGTGCTACCCCTTTATAGGGAACATGTATCAACTTGATATTGGCTTGCTCTTCGAGCATTACTGCAGCAAGATGCTGTGGGGTGCCTGGACCTGAAGAGGCATAGTTCACAGTATTGGGATTTTTCTTTGCGTATGCAATGAGCTCATTAGCATTGTTATAGGGTTTAGATGGATTGGTTACCAGAACAAATGGTAATTTCACTAACAAAGTGACTGGCTTTAAGTCAGTATCGGGGTTGTAAGACATTCTTTGCATGAAGTGTTGATTAATCACCACTTCAGCTGTCGCTGACATCAGGATGGTTAACCCATCTGCTGGTGCTTTGGCTACATAATTTGCACCGATAGTTCCACTACCGCCGGCCTTATTTTCTATAATTACTGGCTGTTTCCAAAGATCGGCTAATTTTTGAGAAATCATGCGAGCTACTGGATCAACGCCACCCCCTGCAGCATAGGGAACGATAATTTTTACAGGTCCAGACGGCCACGATTGAGCAAAGCTAGGTAAATAGAAGCTAATAATGAAAGCAATGATGATGAGTTTGAAAAATCTTTTCATGAAGTAATTTAATCCTTAATTTACTGATCTGGTTCTACAGGTTTAACGTAGGGAAACCGAGCCTTTGATTTGGTTCCTGTTGGTCCTCCAGCGACCCCAGAGCCGCGGATGTAATGCTTGGATTCATCCACGAAGGGTTGGTAGGCCCAATTAGGGCTTGGCTCTGAGGATTCGGGAAGTTGAGATATAAACAGTCTTCTTTTTTGGCTGGCTAGGATTGCATCATGAATACCCATGGGGTTCCAGTTGTGTATAGCGATCTCATAAAGATCTGATTCCACTTTTTCAAAATCTTTATTTCGCGCTAAATTGATGAGTTCATCAGGATCTGTCTCAAGATTGAAAAGCATTGGGGGTAATCCATAGGTATAGATGTATTTATATTTTCCTTTTCTTACCATCCGTGATGCGGCACAAACACCCTCTGAGCTGTATTCAGAAATCACCACCCTATCATCGCTAAACTGAGATTCCTTGAGTAAGGGTATTAGGCTCTGACCATCAAGATCATCAACAATCTTTGCTGGTTTATCGGGGTTGGCAATATCAATAAACGTGGGCAGTAAATCTACCAAAGAAACATGTGTTGCTACTCTGTGATGTTTGAATTCTGATGGCATTGAAATAATTAGAGGAACTCTTACGGAGCCTTCGAAGAAGGTTTGTTTGTACCACATACCTCTTTCGCCGAGCATTTCCCCATGATCTCCGGCTAAAACAATTAGTGTATTTTTGTCAAGACCAACTTCTTTTAAAGTATTTAAGATGCTTCCAACTTTTTCATCAACATAGCTAATCATTCCATAGTAGGCATGTCTAGCATTACGAATTCTGTCATCAGTCATTTTGTGCTGATCTTGAGCATGAGCAATGTATAGCCATTTACTATGCTCATCCAACTCATCAAATGGAATTGGATCCACTTTAGGCATATCGATGTCATTTACCTTGTATAAATCCCAAAACTTTTGAGGCGCTGTAAAAGGGGGGTGAGGGTGAGTAAAGGATACTGTTAAGAAAAAAGGCTGTTTTTCTGGGGCGCGCGCTAGATCATATAAGCATTGAATGCCGCGATATTCAACTTCGTCGTCATAGTCAATTTGCAAACTTCTAATGCAGGGACCTGCCTCCACTACGCCGCGCATACTCACGCCAGTAGGTCTATGTTCTGGGCCTTTGAGCCAATCGGGAGTCCATGCATAGTCTGAAGGATAAATATCCGTTGTTAGGCGCTCTTCATAGCCATGCAATTGATCTGCTCCAATAAAATGCATCTTGCCGCAAAGTATCGTTCTATAGCCGGCACTTCTAAGATAGTGAGCCATAGTTGGAATTTCAGAGGAAAACTCAGAGGCGTTATCAAAGCTATTAATGGAGTGTGGATATCTGCCTGTAAGTAAGGATGCACGTGAAGGAGCGCAAATTGGAAAGTTGCAGTAGGCGCTATCAAAAATGACCCCATCTTGCGCTAGCTGGGAAATATTGGGAGCTTTGACTATCGGGTGTCCATACGTTGGAAGAGTTGACGGAGTAAGTTGGTCAACCATAATAAATAAGATGTTTGGTTTTTTTATTGGATTCATTGAGATTTCCTCGTCAGTAAGTTTGGCGGCATAGTGACGATATTTAGTCGGCCTGAATTTTTGCTGTAAGAACTAAATCTTGCCAGCGACGATAGTCTTCTTTAACGATCGCGCTGAATTGCTCTGGAGAATTTTGAGAGGCAATTTTCATGCCATTGATAGCAAGTTGCTCTTTTAACTCAGATTGATTTAAAGCTTGGTTAATTTGCTTTGAAAGAATACCAATTTTTTCCTTCGATAAACCCTTTGGCGCAAACATACCCAGCCATTGCTCAGACTTGAAATTAATCCCTAATTCTGAAATTGTTGGAATATCAGGTAAGGCGCTAAGCCGCGAGCTTCCAGTTACTGCTAGAGGGAGGAGTTGGCCGGATTTAATGAAAGGGAGGGCTGCTGTAGCATTTGCAAATTGAATATCGACTCTACCTGCAACCTGATCTAATAGTGCTGGAGGACCCCCTTTATAGGGCACATGCGTGATACTCAGTCCTTGATTTTTTTTAAGTAATTCAGCAGCAAAGTGGGCGGGCGATCCGTTGCCTGCGGAGGCATAAGTCAATTTATCAGGATTGTCCTTTGCAACCTGAATTAATTGCTTTAAGCTAGTGATGCCAGATTGATTGCTAACGACTAATATTTGTGGTGCTGTTGCTACCATTGCAATGGGTACCAGATCTGTCAGAATGTTATAGGGTGGCTTAGGCGTTAGGGCCGCATTCATTGCCAATGCACTGGTTGTGAATAGCAAAGTGTATCCGTCAGGGTTTGCTTTTATAACCTTATCTGCTCCAATGCTGCCTGTTGCTCCTGCAATATTTTCAATAATTAGAGACTGATTGACTTGACCCTGAATTTTTTGTCCTGTTAAGCGAGCAGCAATATCAACTATTCCTCCGGGTGGCCAAGGCACAATGATTTTGATTGGGCTCGTCGGGTAATTCTGTGCAAAGCTTGTCATAGTAAATCCTATACATGCAATCAATGCAAATAACTTGCAGCAACGAAGATATTTCATATGGCTTCCTTTGAGTTTGAGTAGCTTAAATAGGGTTGAAGTTGGGCTATGTTTATTGCTACCCCAAGGCCAGGCTGATTAGATAACTGAACCATCCCCCCGTGAACGATATTTACCTCTCCAGCAGTGAGACTTCTGAGAGGATTTTCATTAGCATCAATCTCTAGTTTTCCATCTCCTCCAGCAGCTGCGAGTAAATGAGCGGAGGCTAAGAGCCCAACTCCAGCCCCTAAGTAATGTGGACAAAAGCGAAGATTGGATTCAAGGATTTTTTGGGAGACTGGAATGCAGCCGCTAAAACCACCCCATTTGGCAATATCAGGTTGGATTACACCTAGGGCTTTAGAGGATATTCCATTCTCAAAATCAATCTCTCCACAAAAATTTTCTCCTCCTGCAAGGTCGGCTTTAGAAGTTTTGCTTAATTCTCGCCAATCTTTTTCTGAATAATTGACCGGGATCGGCTCTTCAATCCAGTCTAAGTCGATATTATTCAGGAGGGCAATGTTCGATTTTGCTGTCTCTAGATTCCAGGCTTGGTTAGCATCCACCATCAGAGGGAGGTCATTGATGATGGCTTTAACATTTCGAATATTTTCAATATCTTTTTTAATATCAAAGCCAATTTTTAATTTAAAGGACCGATGTCCCTCACTCAATCGCTGCTTTACAATTTCTTCTGGTTTATCTGGATTAATTCCACTTGCATAGACTTTAATTTGATTGCTTTTACCTCCGAATAGTTTCCAAAGAGGTAGTCCTAGCTCATTACCCACTAAATCCCAAATGGCAATATCAATTCCAGCAATTGCTTGCGCCAATGGTCCGATTTCACCAGATTGCAAACCCAAAATTTGAGTGGTCTTGGTAAGAAATGAGAAGATATCCCTCGGGCTATCAAAAGATTTTCCCAATAGTGCTGGCGCAATTACTGATTCAACAAGTCTTGCCCGGTGCTCAGCTCCGCAAGCTGGGAAGTTACACCAGATTTCACCCCATCCGATTGAACCTGTTTCGCTTTGGATTTGCACAAAGATGGCGGGGCGATCATGCATCACTCCAAAAGAAGTTCTTACAGGAGTGCTTACGGGGTATCTATAGACATATACACTAACTTTTTTAATGCGTATTGGATGGTGTATAGCGTCAATCATCATTTGGTTTTTAAATCCATCTCAAAGTTGATAAAGTCTGCGCGGTAAGTAATTTCACCTAGATAAAGAACGGTATTATTTTTACCTTGAATAATGCGCCGCACTTCGGCTGCAGGAGAATTGACGGGAATTTTTAGGAGCGAGGATATCTCTAGGTCTACCGAGGTAATTTTGAGGGACTGTTTTGCACTCTTAATGGCTACTTTCTTAAGATCTATTAATACCGGGATAACCGTTTCGGTTCTAAACCGTGCGGGCGCCATTTGGAATATCTCTTCACTGAGATAAATCGAGATTACACAGTAAGGCTTACGATCTCTTGTGTGCACTCTTCTTAGATGTCGATACTCAGGTGCAGCAATCCCATCTTCGGAATGGAGATATATAGGACTTTTTTCCTTTTCATCTATAAGGGTGAGAGACGGCTTATCGTTTTTATAGACCGCCGCCATTTCGGTTAGTGAGGTTTCTAGTTTTAGGTATTTTGGCCTATCAATTTTGCCTATCACCTCAATTCCTTTCCCTCTGCCCGAACGTAGTAATCCCTCATTTACCAGCAAGGAAAGGGCCTGCCTGACGGTCACCCGCGCAACATGAAACTCTTGCATGAGTTGTTCAATCGTTGGTAAGTACTCGTTGGGCTGCCACACCCCCTTTTGAATTCGCTGACGATAAAGGGTGGCCAATCTTAGGTAGCGAGGTGTGGGATCTTTGCTATCTAAAAACGTCATGTAATCAGTGCTTTCTTCATGTGATTAGGGATTTCCCTTAAATCTTAAAGTTCTAACTATAGTATTCTTAAGTTTCTCATAAAAACCAAGCCCACACCTCGCAATAAATGAAAAAAATATTTTTGATAGCCAGTCCGTGGGTGTTAATCATTTGCCTTTGGTATTTGGTTGCCTGGTATGGTTTTGTTAGCGCCACCTTAATGCCTAGACCGGATCAAGTTGGGGTCAAACTTGTTCAATTGATGAGCGATGGTCGGCTTGGTCACGATATTTTGATCTCCACTCAGAGGGTATTTTTGGGTGTTGTACTTGGGATTATTGTGGCTGTACCTGTCGGTTTTTTGATAGGTTGGTATAAATCTCTCAGAGTATTTTTAGATCCGCTCATTAATTTTTTTCGTGCCTTACCACCAATCGCGCTGATTCCATTGGTAATCGTGTATTTTGGGATCGATGAGCCAGCCAAAATTATCATATTGTTCTACGCCTCCTTTTTTGCGGGCGTTATTGTGATGTATGAGGGTGTGGCACAAATTAGTCCCATCTACATCAAAGTTTCTCAAGCATTAGGAGCGTCTGACTGGGAGGTTTTTAGAAAAGTCATTATTCCTCTGACTGCTCCGCATATTTTGACTGCATTTAGAGTGGCACTTGGTGTTGCATGGGCAACATTAGTTGCCTCTGAATTAGTTGCCGCCCAGCATGGCTTAGGAGCCCTTATACAAAGTGCTGGTTCGTACTTTCAGATGGATGTAATTTATGTAGGAATTATTTCTATTGGAATCATGGCGCTCACGATGGATTTAATCCTCAGGAAAATCGGTGCGCATCTCATTCGGTGGCAGGAAAGAGTGGGTACGCACTGATGAATAAAACCAGAATTCAATTTGAGTCTGTTTCGGTAAGCTTTGACACTGATACTGGCCCCTTAAAAGTTGTAGATGACTTTACCTTGAGCATTAATGAGGGTGACTTTATTTCTATAGTTGGGCCATCTGGTTGTGGCAAAACTACCTTAATGAATCTCATCGCAGGATTTGTAATGCCCACCAAAGGAGTAGTTACCTTAGACGGGCAAAAGATTGAAGGTCCAGGCAGAGAGCGAGGGGTGATATTTCAAGAATATGGAGTATTTCCTTGGCTTACTGTTGAGCAAAATATCTTATTTGGCTTGCAATTAAAAAAAAGTGAGTTTGATAAAGCGCGTCATCATGAAATCCTCAATCGCTACCTAAAACTCATGGGATTGTCTGAGTTTGCCAAATCCTATCCTAAGGTCCTTTCCGGCGGCATGAGGCAACGCTTAGCTATCGCTAGAGCGTATGCAGTCAACCCTGAATTTCTTTTGATGGATGAACCGTTTGGAGCTTTGGATGCTCAAACTCGAAGCAGTATGCAAAATTTATTGCTTGAAGTTTTATTGGCAGAAAAAAAGACTGTCATGCTGATTACGCATTCGGTAGAAGAGGCGGTTTATTTGGCTTCAAAAGTCGTTATCGTGACCGCACGTCCTACAAGAATCAAGGAAATTATTGAAATTCCATTTGGATTTCCAAGGCAAGAATCTCTAAAGGATGATTTGGGATTTAATAAATTGAAGGCTCGAATCAGGGATTCAGTAATGCAGGAATATGACTATCAACAGAAGTTATTAATACAAACCACTTAGCAAACTAATACCGGAGATCGCTATGAGCACACATGTGAAAAGTAATTCTCGCCGTAAATTTGTAGCCCAATCCACTACATTAGCAGTGGCCACCTCGTTGGGTGGGTTTGGTTTTCCAGCAATTGCACAACAAACTAAAAAAGTTCGGGTTGGGTATCTTGAAACCTTGGCCGTAACAGGGCAAATTTGGAATGGTGTTGCAAGAGGCCACTGGGCTAAGGAAGGCTTAGAGCTTGATCTAGTCAAATTCACAACTGGCCTTGAGATGTTTAATGCAATGATTGGCGGCAGCTTAGATATGCTGTCAACAGGAGCGGTAATTTCAAACTTTCCAGCTAGAGGGCAAGGGAAGGTTTTCTTGTTAAATGACATTGAGTACGCAACTGCCCAACTATGGATACGTCCAGATATGGGGATTAGCAATTGGAGTGATTTAAAAGGCAAAAAAATTGCCACTACCATTGGAACTACGGCCCATGTTTTTTTAGATACCGCCCTTAGAGCGAATGGTCTTGACCCTACTAAGGATGTTGAAATTATCAATCAAGGTATGGCGGCTGCAGTCACCTCATTTATTTCGGGCGCAGTGCCAGCGGTAGCTCTTTGGGTGCCATTTAACGTGGTCGTGAAAGATAAATTACCTACTGCAAAAATGCTGGTTGATGCATCTAAGTATTTCCCAAAAGCAGCCATCATGGGTGGCTGGGCAAGCCGCAGTGATTATTTTGAAAAAAACCAAGATATCTGTGGCAAGGTTGTAAGGGCTTGGATTGCGTCAAATGATGATTTGATTAAAAACTCATCGACTATTTTGCCTTTAATACAGAAAAACTATTTTCCTCAAGTACCCTTGTCTGATTTGATGGAGCAATATGCTGCTTCTAAGTATTACACCTCAACAGAATGGAAAAAAATGATTCAAACAGGAGTAGTAACGCATTGGTTACAACAGGTTACAGACTTCTATGCTCGGGTTGGGGGTATTCAAAACCCAGTGCCTGCAAGTCAATATTTTGATTCGAAATTATTGCTTGAGAGCATAAAAGGCTAAGTGAATGTCGATTAATTCCTGGGATTTTATTATTGTTGGCGCAGGATCAGCTGGCTGTGTGCTGGCTAATCGCTTAAGTAAGGCAGGCAATAAGGTTCTATTACTCGAGGCGGGTAATAGGGATAGTGGGTTCTGGCTTCACCTACCGGTTGGGTACTTTAAGTCAATCTTTGATAGGCGTTATGCCAGGCACTTTCTGACAGACAAGCAAAATGAGACCGGTAATCGTGAAATTATTTGGCCTCGCGGAAGAGTACTTGGCGGTTCAAGCTCAATTAATGGATTGATCTATATCCGCGGACAAAAGGATGATTACAACGATTGGGAGAACCAAGGGGCAGCTGGTTGGGGTTATGAAAGTGTCCTGCCGTTTTTTAAAAAATCAGAGTCCTATGCAGGTGAGCCTGGTAAATATCATGGAACAGAAGGAGAGCTGGGTGTATCTGATCTGAGAAATAATGATTCATCATGCCATGCATGGCTAGCAGCAGCCCAAGAATATGGATTGCCCTTTAATAGGGACTTTAATGGAGATACGGATTATGGTGTGGGCGCATATCAGCTCTCTATTAAAAATGGATGGCGATCCTCTGCCGCTAAGGCCTTCTTAAGGCCGGTCGAGCAGCTACCCAACTTAACAGTTAAAACAGGGGTGCTTGTATCCAAGATATTGTTTCAGCAAAAAACGGCAATTGGTGTTCAGTGCCTAGTCAATGGATCGACTGAGGAATATTTTGCTGACAAAGAGGTAATACTCAGTGGAGGCTCACTGCAGACACCGCAATTATTAGAGTTATCAGGAATTGGCAATGCTGAAATTTTGAAAAAGTTCAACATCCCCCTGGTTTATGAATCTAAAGAGGTTGGTGAAAATTTACAGGATCATTACCAAGCAAGAACCATTGTCAGGCTAAAGGACAAAATCTCTTTAAATGATCAGATCAGAAATCCATATGCTTTAGCAAAAATGGGCTTAGATTGGCTATTCTTTAATCACGGACCCTTAACGGTTGGTGCGGGTCAAGTTGGGGGTTTTGCAAAAACTAGATATGCTAAAGATGGTAGAGCCGATATTCAATTCAACGTCATGCCTTTATCTGCGGATAAACCGGGCGACCCCTTACATCACTTTTCTGGGTTTACGGTTTCTGCATGTCAATGTCGCCCACAATCGCGAGGGTCTATCCATATTCAGTCTGCTGATCCTAGGGAGCAGGCTGCAATCAAAACGAATTATCTGAGTCAAGATTTAGACTTGGATACTTTGGTTGATGGCCTCAAAATGGCCAGAGATATTTATAAGCAAAAAAGTTTTCAAAATCTTTGGATTGAAGAGGTACTCCCTGGCCAGGATGAGCTTAGTAGTTTTGCGAGAAATAAAGGTGGTACGGTGTATCACCCCACAAGTACTTGCCGCATGGGAGATGACGATCTTTCAGTGGTCGATTCAAGTTTGCGAGTAAGAGGAGTCAATAATCTCAGAGTAATTGATGCTTCTGTTATGCCTAATGTAATCTCTGCTAACACCAATGCTGCTTCAATCATGATTGGAGAAAAGGGTGCCGATTTAATTATGAATGCGAAATAATATGTCTTATCCAAATACTCAATTATTTATTAACGGTCAGTGGCTAGATGCAAGTGACGGTAAAACCTTATCAGTAGTAAATCCTGCAACTGGCAAGACCATTGGTAATGTTGCCCATGCGAATCAGCATGACTTAGATCTGGCTTTAGCTAGTGCAGAGAAGGGATTTGAGGTATGGCGTAAGTTCACAGCTATCGAGCGCGCTAAATTAATGCGTAAAGCTGCTGGCTTATTGCGTGAGCGTGCTCAAGATATTTCAACAGTATTAACTGTTGAGCAGGGCAAGCCCCTACATGAGGCCTCCGCAGAGTTGATGGCTGCCGTAGATGTTATTGAGTGGATGGCGGATGAGGGTATGCGTATATACGGACGCATTATTCCTAGTAGAAATCTTGCTGTGAGCCAAATGGTAATTAAGGAACCCGTAGGCCCAGTTGCTGCTTTTACACCATGGAATTTTCCGGTAATTCAGGTGGTGCGAAAGTTATGTGCAGCATTAGCTACAGGTTGCTCCATCATTATTAAGGCCCCCGAAGAAACGCCTGCATCACCAGCTGCTCTTGTGAAAGCCTTTCAGGATGCTGGTATCCCGAATGGTGTGATCGGATTGATATTTGGCAATCCTGCTGAAATTTCTAATTACTTAATTCCTCACCCAATCATTCGGAAGATAACATTTACTGGGTCAACTAATGTAGGTAAGCAGTTAGCTTCTTTAGCGGGGGCGCATATGAAGCGCGTAACGATGGAGCTTGGAGGGCATGCTCCGGTCATTATTTGCGATGATGCTGATGTTGGGCTAGCCGTTAAATCGCTAGTGGGTGCGAAATTTAGAAACGCAGGGCAGGTCTGTATTTCTCCCTCTAGATTTTTTGTTCAACAGCAGATTGAAGAGCAATTTTGTGTTGCATTTTCTGAAGCTTCTAAAGCATTCAAGGTTGGCAATGGAGTGAGTGAGGGGGTTAAGATGGGCCCTCTTGCTAATGAAAGAAGACTTGAGGCAATGCAAGTTTTGCTTGATGATGCATTGACTCATGGCGCTAAGCTACTTGCAGGTGGCGAGAGATTAGGTGATGTGGGTAATTTTTTTGCCCCAACTGTGCTCAGGAATGTTTCTTCCAACTCAAAAGTATTTAATCAGGAACCCTTTGGTCCCATTGCGGCTATTCAATCTTTTGAAAACTTAGATACCGTGATTTCAGAGGCTAATCGCCTTCCATTCGGTCTGGCAAGTTATGCCTACACCAGCTCCTTGAAAAACGCTCATCTACTAAGTCAAGACTTAAGAGCGGGAATGTTGTGGATTAACCAGCCTGCAGCGGCATATCCAGAGACTCCTTTTGGTGGGGTGAAGGACTCTGGATATGGCTCCGAAGGAGGGCCAGAGGCATTTGACTCATACCTTGTTAACAAGTCTGTTTCAGTAATGAATATTTAAATACTCATAAAAAGTATTTTTAAAAAACGTTGAGTGAATGGTTTGTAAGACACGGCCGCATTAGTGGCGCAAATAAAGAGGCATCCAAATGAAGACAATTTTTGTTTTATTTGATTCACTAGTGCGATCAGCATTAGAGTGTTATGGAGGAGTGCATGTTGCAACCCCCCAATTCCAGCGGTTTTCAAATCAAGCAATTACCTTTGACAATCACTATGTTGGAAGTCTACCTTGCATGCCTGCACGTAGAGATTTGCATACCGGTAGATTAAATTTTCTTCACCGTAGCTGGGGTGCGCTAGAGCCATTTGACCAATCCTTTTCCGAGATCTTGCGGGCTAATGGGACTTATACCCATTTGATATCAGACCATTATCACTATTGGGAGGATGGTGGATCCACTTACCATAATCGGTATTCATCATGGGAATTTATTCGCGGCCAAGAGTGGGATAAGTGGAAGGCAATGGTTCAGCCGCCATTGGAGCGGTTTCAAAAAATGTACCACCCTTTACAGCAGCCTGAAAATACAAATGATGGTCGATTGCAGGCTATGGTCAATCGTGAATATATCAAAGAAGAGTCAGAATTCTGTTGCCCGCGTTCCTTTGCAGCAGCATTTGATTTTTTAGATGTTAATCGGAATGCAGATAACTGGGTCTTACATCTCGAATGCTTTGACCCCCACGAACCCTTTTTTGCTCCTGAGCGATTTCGTAAGCTATATCCAAGTGGCTATACCGGCCCGATTCTGGATTGGCCTCGCTATAAAAGGAATGAAGAAACCTCGATTGAAGCAAAAGAGTTGCAAGCAAATTACGCTGCTTTGTTAAGTATGTGTGATGAATATTTTGGACATCTATTGGATTACATGGATGCTCACGATATGTGGAGAGATACCACAGTAATTCTTACTACGGATCATGGATTTTTATTAGGAGAGCATGATTGGTGGGGTAAAAATCGTATGCCATTTTTTAATGAAATTGCCCATATTCCATTAATGATCTCTCACCCTGATTACCAAAATCAGGCAGGGCAGAGGCGCCAAGCATTAACTCAAACAACCGATCTAATGCCTACATTGCTTGATATATATGGCATTACTCCTCCAAAGACCGTTGAAGGAAAATCACTCTTACCTTTGCTCGATTCGGACAGGGATATCCGTTCTGCAGCCATCTATGGAATGTTTGGAGCGGGCACAAACATCACGGATGGGAGATATACCTATTTTCGATATCCAGAAGATATGACCAGGCAGGATTTATTTGAGTACACACTCATGCCGATGCACCTCAAATCCATGTTTTCAGTTGCTGACTTAGCTCAAGCCCAATTGGCTCATGGTTTTGATTTCACCCAGGGAGTTCCTTTGTTAAAGGTACCTGCCCGCCGAAATGCAAAGGGTCAGCCAGTGGGACACACCGGTCAGGGCAGTGGGTACGAAGATACAACTACCGTGTTGTTCGATCTTCAAAATGACCCTTCTCAGCTCAAGCCCTTTAGGGATGAGGTGATTGAAAAACGTTTAATGACTTTAATGCATGAATTGATGAAGAAAAATGATGCACCTCCTGAAGCTTTTTTGAGGCTAGGAATTGTTCCTTAGACAAAGCTATGCTAATTGATTAAAAAAATCTCATACTACTTGAAGCTTGATTGTTGGTTTCATATGTTTATTACCGACATAAAACTTATATCGTATAAATCAATTCACTCCCAAGTCCCTGAACTGACAATATTTTCCAAATACCCTAGACCTAAAGCGCGGAATGCGCATTTCATAACATATTCGAGGTCATGTTAATGGATTCCCAAGTATTGCTTACTCTTACTTTAGGTTTAATAGTTGGCGCGTTGATGGGTCTGACAGGGGCTGGCGGGGGAATTCTCTCAGTACCCTTATTGGTTTTCTTTTTACACCTTCCAATGGCTGAGGCCAGTCCTATTGCGCTGTGTGCGATAGCGCTGTCAGCCAGCGTAGGTGCGGTAATTGGTCTAACTCAAAAAGTTTTGCGTTATAAAGCTGCTATGTTTATGTCCATTTTTGGTTTAATCATGTCGCCCATTGGTCTCTGGACTGCAGGCAAGCTTCCTAATGCTCCATTGCAATTTCTTTTTGGGGTGACATTAGTTTATGTATCTCTCCGTCTATTTATAAGGGCTTATCAGTCGGTGCAGGGGACATTGCCAGAAGATATCATCCCACCTCCTTGCAAGCTTGATTTATCTATCCATAAATTAATCTGGACAGTGCCTTGTGCAAGGTCCCTTATGTATGCAGGTTTGACCGCAGGTTTTTTATCAGGACTTTTAGGGGTTGGAGGCGGCTTTGTTTTGGTGCCTTGCCTAAAGAAATTCACTGACCTTTCTATGAAGTCTATTGTTGCAACCTCTTTAGGGGTCCTCGCAATTGTGTCAACAGGCGGAGCATTTGTATCTTTAATGTCGGGTAATTTAAATGAACGAATTGCTGTTTTATTTGCTCTGGGAGCACTCCTAGGTCTTATTTGTGGGAAATTATTGGAGAAGAGAATGAGTGGTTCAAGAGTCCAACAAGTGTTTGCAATTTTTGCATTCTTGGCTGCGCTGAATTTAATTTTTCAATCTGTAAGAGCTGGTTTTATTTAGTATATAAATGCTTTGGAGCAAAGAAGTGCTAAATGGTTGTTCCAAAATTCCTTTGGTTTTGAAAACCAAAGAGTGAATCAGCAGTTCTTCTGATTCCATTAAATCCACTACACAAAACGCTACACACCGATATTTAGGAGGTCTAAGCTCTTGAAATCCTAGCGGTTTTCTTTGGATGTCTGCTCTCATAATCTAATTAAGTTTTTTGATTTATTAAAATTACTTAATTAAATCAAGCAGTTAAAGGTAGTAAAAGCAGTAAAAATTGCTTCTACAGTACTTCTACACTTTTTAGACCTAATTACTGGTTTATCAAGTGCAGAAGTAGTGGAGCAAGTAATGTGAAGTTTTAGGGCCTATAGCTCAGTTGGTTAGAGCAGAGGACTCATAGCGAAAGTTGTGCCTTACACGTGGAAACTGTGTAAGGGATGGTGTCAAATTCGGAGAAACCTAAACTCGTTTAAACGAATTCATGTGTTTTTAAATAAATGCATAAATCGTTTTAAACGAATATGGCAACGCCGAGCCAAGCTTCAGTATGAAAGTGCTGTTGAAGGTGTAGAGACTAGACGGCACCCATCTAAGTCCAGCAATGGATATGATGAAGGCATAGTCCAGGGAGTTGTGAAAGCAACACAAACCGGAATCCTTTGGTCCCAGGTTCAAGTCCTGGTGGGCCCACCAATAAAATCAATGGCTTAGCGTGAGAACGCTAAGCCATTTTTCATTAATGTGTAGTCGGTGTGTAGCAAATATCACCGCTAGACCCCAATAGATATATGGCTCTAGCCAGGGCATCTTAACTATTAGTACATTTAACTGAACCTGAAATTAGTAATCTTTTTCATCGGCATCTTCATCTTCAGTAATTCCCACATAGCTTTTCTCTTCCTTGGCCCAGTAGTACTTGTATGGATCTTCTGGTTCAGTTGCAAGCTTCTTGAATAAATTTACCCTTTTCTTCAGGGGATGCTTTTCTTCTGCAAAGTGTCGAACAATATTGAGCCAATGTTCTGCGTATCTCTTTTCTTGATCCGAAAAATCATTGGTGGCAGCTTCAATGCTAATTAGATAGTTTTCTAGCTCGCGTAGTTCTTGAATAAGTTTTGATTCTTGAAGGGCTTTATCAAGTTGAGCGTGTTGACTTGTAACTATGTTTTCATTATGGATTCTTATGGCTTTTTTGCGCTCGTATTCAACTTGCTCCCTGTGTCGACGTTCCCGTTCAGCTTTTATGTCGCCTGGCGCCTCTAAAAGATAGTTCAGAACCAAATCCATTTGCTGCTCAAGTTTAATGCGTTTTTGGTCCTTGAATATCTCAGGGTAATATTTAAATTCATGCTTAATCTCAAAGTAAATAATGCCATTGGGATAATTTCTATAGTCGCCGCTATAAACGTCAAGCTTCTCAAGTATCTTTTGACTCTTGATTGACAGGCTGGTTTTCGAATAACCCTCTCTAATATTGATGTATATCTTTTCGCCATCCTTTTCTATAGCGAATTCTTTCTGTCTATAGCGATCTTTTTCCTCAAATAAGAATATGTACCCTTCATCAGCCAAGGCTTTAAGAATTGGATCGAGGATTTTTAGACTTCGAAACATTGTGGAAAAGGATGCGCAAATGGGAATGCACCCATCTGAGGGCCGATAATGAAATCGTCCTTTACCCTCGTATGGCATATCATCATCTAAAGATCTGTAACGTGAGATGCCATTTTTACGATGCTTTTCAATAGCCTGTTGATAGCGTGTTGCTAAGTCGTAAATGGTCTTGGTGAGTGGATGCAACTTAGTTAGATCTTTAAGAGGTTTTAGTTTTTGCTCTGGCGATTTTTCTAAGGCCTCCTCTATGGTCTTATCACGTTGATGTGCCTCTCTCGCGACCTTGACGGCTACGGGATTAATTTCAATTTCGGGGTTGTATTTGGGTCTTGGAATTTCAGGTTTTGCAAAGCCTTTGCCGTAAAGTAGTTTTTGCCAATGACCCTGTGGCGGCAGCGGAATCTCAAACTTAATACAAGCTTTACGAAGTCCAACATCGCTGCAACCAAAATTTTTAGCAAGCTTAGTCATGGGTGTGACCCAAACTTGTTCAAAGAGCTCTAAACGGGTGGTTTTCATGGGATCCTCTTTTAGTGGAATTCTATGAAGATTACGCGAGAGCGTTGCTTTAAGTAACGCTTGTTAAGATCGCTTACCTATGCTAATATGCATGAAATTTCAATAAAAAATCATGCAAAAAGAGCCAGTAAAAGCCTCCTTAAGTACTTCGCCTGAAGTGCGCAATAGCGCATTGGGGAGACTTCGCTCGCACCTTAAGAGGGGTCATGTATATAGAAGAGAGGATCTTTTAGGTGACACCAATGCAGTTGATCGTCATTTAAAACAATTGGTTGATGCAGGTGATTTAGAAAAGCTTGCCCAAGGACTATATTACGCACCCAAATCATCTGTATTTGGTAGGGTGCCTCCGAAAGACAATGAGCTAGTAGAAGCTTTTTTAAAAGACGAAAACTTTTTGTTGCTCTCACCTAATAGCTACAACTCCTTGGGTCTAGGAACAACCCAGCTCTATAACAAGACTGTGGTGTACAACCATAAACGCCATGGCGTCTTTAAATTAGGTAATAGAAGTTTTGAATTTCGGGTAAAACCGCGCTTTCCAAAAAAGCTGGATAAAGAATTCTTATTGGTGGATCTATTGAATAATCTAGATTCGATTGCTGAGAATAAAGATGATGTATTGGCTAAGGCAGAGAAGCAGTTAAATAAGTTTGAAACTGCTAAATTGCAAAAAACAGTTAGTGCTTATGGGGCAGAGAGAACGAAGAAGCGGGTTTCATCTTGGTTGCGTGATACGCAGAGAGCGAGTATTTAATGCTTTTGCATGACCACAAAGATTTCAGAGATCTGATTGCTGCTGTATCAGACAATATGGGTATTGATCCCACATTGGTTGAAAAGGATTATTGGATCATGCATTGCCTTTGGGGATTGCAGCAACAAGGATTTACATTTGAATTGAAGGGTGGAACTTCATTATCCAAGGGGTTTGGACTCATTCATCGCTTTTCCGAAGATATTGATATCCGCATTGAGCCGCCAGTAGGCATGGATGTTAAGACTGGCAAAAATCAAGATAAAGAAGCGCATATAAAATCTCGATCTAATTTTTACGATTGGGTTGCCAGTGAACTGAAGATTCTTGGTATACAAGATGTTGTGCGAGATCATGCATTTGATGACTCAGAAAAAATGCGCAGTGGTGGGGTCCGCTTAAATTACCAATCAATAATGCCATCGTTGGGTGGTTTAAAGGATGGTGTTTTATTAGAGTTAGGCTTTGACGATACGGCACCCAATCAGCCGGTAGATATTTCATCATGGGCATACGATTATGCAATTAAGTACGTCAAAGACATTGATGACAATAGAGCCAAAAATATCTTGTGTTACTTGCCTGAATATACTTTTGTGGAAAAACTGCAAACCATCTCTACGAAGTATCGCCAATACAAGGATGGCAAAGGATTTCCTAAGAACTTCCTAAGGCATTACTACGACGTATATTGCCTCTTGGATTGCTCATCAGTGTTGGAATTTATTAAGACTGATAGGTATCAGACTAGGAAGGTAGAGCGTTTTCCCAAGTCCGATAACTTAATCATTTCTCAAAACCCAGCTTTTCTTCTGAGTGATTCGGAAGACCGAAAGTTGTTTGAATCAGAATATCAAAAAGTAGCTAGCCTATATTACAAAGGCCAGCCAAATTTTTCTGATCTATTAAATCGGATTAGTCAGCATCTAAAGGTTTTGTAGGTAAACCCACTTTGGAGCAACCAAGTGCTACACGGTTGTTCCAAAATCCCTTTGGTTTTGAAAACCAAAGAGTGAGCCAGTCCTTCTTTTAAATCCCTGAATTTGCCTACACATTTGCTTACACACCGACACTGACCACCCGCAGAGCCCCTGTTTATATGGTTCTACCTTGGATGTCTGCTCTCATAAGAAAGAAGCCCTAGGGGTCTTGTCACAAAGACCTCTGTAGATTCAAGAGGTTAGTGGTGAATTAGGTGGTTTAAATTCACTACACACCGACTACACACCAGGACATTTTTCATGGTGTGTAGTAAATGCGGTTTTAGTGTGGTTTTGCAGTAAAAAACATCTGTAAAGGTGTGTAGTAAAAGTAAAGTTTTAGGGCCTATAGCTCAGTTGGTTAGAGCAGAGGACTCATAGCGAAAGTTGTGCCTTATGTGTGGAAACTGCATAAGGGATGGTGTCAAATTCGGAGAAAGCTAAAGGTAGAAATATCCAAGCTAACGCCGAGCCAAGCTTCAGCGTGAAAGTGCTGTTGAAGGTGTAGAGACTAGACGGCACCCACCTAAGTTCAGAAATGAATATGGTGAAGGCATAGTCCAGGGAGTGGTGAAAGCTACACAAACCGGAATCCTTTGGTCCCAGGTTCAAGTCCTGGTGGGCCCACCAGAAAGCAAACCCTCATCAGCAATGATGGGGGCTTTGTCTTTTATGACTAGTGATTTACAAATAAAACTCAAGCAAGATAGCAATATACTCATTTTCTGTGCCGCCGCCTGGGCATGATCCACAATTAATGCAATGGGTTTATCTGTGTAAGTTTGGGGATATGTATTGTTGGTATGCAGCAAATAGGTAATGAAACTACTACTGCAAAATGCCTAGGACATCAGGTTCCGGCTGCCTCAATGCCGCGATCTTTGACTAATTTTTTCCATTTAGCCGCATCCTTATCAATGAATGCGGTAAATTGCTGTGGCGTCATGGGTAGTACCGTTAATGTCTCGGACTCAAATTTAGCAACCACTTGAGGATCTCTAAGAACGCGATTGATTTGTACATTCAGCGTATTGACAATGTAGGTAGGGATACCTGCGGGCCCAGATATCCCATACCACTGAAGACTAGAAAATTCTGGCATGCCTAGTTCAGTAAAGGTAGGTACAGCAGGTATTTGAGGCATGCGAGCATGGGAGCTAACAGCCAAAGCCTTTAAGCGATCAGTCTTAATAAACTGTAAGGCTGCTATCAGCCCCGGAAAAGCAATATCTGTCCGTCCAGCCATAACATCAACCATAGCTGGACCAATGCCGCGATAGGGTACATGCAAAAATGGAATGCCGGTAGCAACACTTAACTGCTCAACTAGAAGATGAGATGAAGTGCCAGGACCTGCAGAGCCATAAGTCGCAGGTTTATTTCGCTTCTTTAACTCAGTGAATAAAGCATCTAGAGAATTTACTTTGCTGAGTTCTGGGCCAACTACCAAAACATTGGGAGAACCACCAACCATTCCTATGTGCGTAAAATCTTTCATCGTGTCATATGGAAGATTTCGAACGGCAGGATTGGTGCCGTGAGTGCTAATATTGACAATCATCAGCGTCTGACCATCAGGAGCAGCGCGCGAAGTCATTAGGCTTGCGATGGTTCCTCCCCCGCCGCCAATATTTTCTGCAATAAAAGGGGTGCCCATTGCTTGAGATAGCTTATCAGCTATTGTTCGAGCAATCAGATCTAGGCCACCCCCAGGTTGCGCTGGAATAATAATTTTTACCGGCTTTCCTGTAGGCCAAACTTCTTTAGCCTGACCGCCGCTCTGCCCCACCAGCATCAAACCAACACCGCGAAATCCTGCTTGCAATAAGGATCTACGAGTCTTGGAAAAAAGCCTCATTTTGAGCTCTTCTTGGGTGATGAAAATATTAGGCTAATACTTTTCCATGCACACCAGCACTTAGTGTTTTTGCTTCCCAACGCTCCATGGGAACAACCTCAGCAACTGGGCCTCCAGGTGAGCGAAATTTAACTGGTAAATGCCCAGGCTCTGTCAAAATCTCGCCACCGTTTGCCTTAATCTCTTTAATGAAAGCATCTAAATCTTCCACTTCCATGCCAATATGATGGATACAAGGCGCTGGACCAGCAAAATCAGCCTCATCTGCATTTGTAGTTTCGTAGTGAATTAAAGTTAAATCCATATACCCATCAGTCATATGGCAAGAAATATGATCTCCATGCTTACCTTTGCGAAGAACGGTATTGACATGTTTATATCCAAATACAGTCTCATGAAACTTTCTAGATTCATCAATATTCAGAACGCGCATTGCAATATGTTTGATTAAATTGGACATGACATTTTCCTTTAGGTGGTAGTTGGCAGCTTATTGAGAGACTCTTTAGGTCACTGGGTTATTGGATCCATTCATATTAATCATATATATGATTAATATGAATGTCAAGAATATACCGAAATTCAAGTAAAATAAGCAAAAACGTCCAAAGGATCGTTATTTATGAGCAAGCGTAGCGGCATAGATCAACCTCTTTATAACTCTGTCAGAAGCTTGATCTTGACCAAACTGAGGGCCAGAGAATGGCTGCCTGGGTCCAAAATCCCAACGGAACCAGAATTGGCCAAGTTATTCGCTGTAAGCATTGGTACCGTTAGAAAAGCAGTGGGGGATCTCGTCTCAGAAAAGGTGCTCATTAGGCGAGCTCGTATAGGAACCACAGTTGCCACCCATGAGCAACACAATCAATTCAGCACTTTCTTTAATTTTTTAACTCGTGAAAATGGCGAGATGGTCATTGAGCCAAAGCTCCTTTCTTTTCAGAAGGTACTAGCGGATAGTGTGTTAGCAAACATTCTTAAGGTGCGCGAAGGCGATCCGCTGATCATGATTGATAACTTGCGTATCATCAATGGTCATCCCGCGATGTATGACCGTATTTGGCTCCCGCAAAAGAAATTTTTAAAACTTACTCAGAAGAGTTTTGAGTCCAGAAGTGGATCTATCTATTCGCTCTATCAATCACAATTTATGATGACCATTGTCAGAATTCATGAACAGGTTGAGGCTATTAAAACCCCGGGATTTGTAATGCAAGGATTGGGGCTCAAGAAGTCTGAGCCCGTCTTAAAAATTAGTCGCTATGCCTACACCTATGGCGATGACATCGTTGAATACCGCAATCGCTACGTCAATACAGCTTATAGTCTATATATGAATGAGATTGGATTGAAAGAGTAAGAGGCCTTACGGGACTGATACTAGGCGGCATCAAAATTAGAGATAGATAGATATAAATACCTTTTTTTCAAGCAAAACTCTAGCTGGTTGGATAGTGGTTGAGATGGCCGCTCCGAACCTTATTTAATCCCAGGTTGAAGTCCTGGTGGGCCCACCAGAAAGCAAACCCTCATCAGAAATGATGGGGGTTTTGTCTTTTCAGTGTTACTTTAAGTAAGGCCTGCAATAGCCAACCCCATGAGAATCGCGAATAATAGAAACTATGGCTTACAGTGTTTTTACAAAGGTTCCAAAAAGGAACTTATAGTACTATAATGGAACCATCTAATGGGGAGTCATCATGTCTATTAACGTGAAATTGTCAGAGAATCTAGTTGAGCAAGCCAGATTGTTTGGGAGCATTGAGCATCGCTCAGTACCCAAGCAGATTGAGTATTGGTCGCAAATTGGCAAGATTGCCCAAGAAAACCCAGACTTACCATTTTCTTTGATTCGCGAAATCTTAGTTGCAGATCAAGAACCTGTCATTGGTGAATACGTTTTTAGTTAATGCGCTTACTTGTTACGGCCAGCTTTGCAAAAGCCACTAAAAAACTGCATGCCCCACAAAAGTTAGAATTAGATGCTGCACTCAAACAGATTGCCAAGGATCCTGTCATTGGCGAGGCAAAAGTAGGAGATTTACTGGGAGTGTACGTTTATAAATTTAGACTATCTCAGCAGCAGTGTTTATTAGCCTATCGTATTTTGGACCAAGAGAGTATTAAGCTTTTAACGTTTGGCCCTCATGAAAATTTCTATCGAGATTTAAAGCGTCAAGGCGGGTAGCTCCTGAGTCACTAAAGCTTTACGTAAAAATGGATTAATGTCTCCTTGAGTAAAAAGCCACTGCTTGTAGTCGCTAGGAACACCCACTAATAACAATCCTTTATGTCTGTTAGTTAGCCACACGAAACGATGCACATCGATATTGAGGAGGCGTAAGCTCTTGAAATCCTGGTAGTTTTCTTTGAATTTCTGCTCTCATAATCCTTCGGTCCCAGGTTCAAGTCCTGGTGGACCCGCCAGAAAAGCAAACCCTCATCAGCAATGGTGGGGGTTTTGTCTTTTGGCCCTGTGCTTGAATTCATCTTGGCGGCCTCAGCGAAGTAGGGGTTAATCCTTTAAAATTAATTGACTAGTCAACTAATTTTATGAAAAAAACCACCTTGTCTCTTACTCCGTTCTATACGCCAAAGGCTTACACCCCTCAGGGAAGTTTGGTTTATCTAATGGTTCGAAATAAATCTATTTATCAGCGCTTGGCCGATATGAGACTTGCTGATTTAGGAATCACAGCCTCACAAATGAGCATTCTGATGATGATTGGTCATGGTGAAAAAGCCACAATATCTTCAATTTCTCAATTATGGGGAATCAATGCTGCAGCTACCGTCCGAATGGTTCAAAAGCTTGAGGCAATGCAGTTGATCAAAAAGCTCCCCTCTAGTAAAGATGGTCGAGTAACCCATTTGTCATTAACGGCATCTGGAAAGAGCTTAATTAAGCGCATACCAGATCGTTTGTGTGATTTATTAAATCATTCTTTAATGGGTTTCACATTGAAAGAATTTGAGCAACTAAAAAGTTTTTTACTGCGAATTGAAGAGAATAACTTGCGGCAACTAAAGGAAGCGCAATGAAGCACCTCATTAAAAGTTTGACCTTACTAATGTTGATTTCTGCAAGTCTCGCATTGTCATCTTGCGCCTTATTTTCAAGAGAAAGCTTGCCAGAGCAAAGTGCCAAACCTTTGGAGGCACTTGAGCCCAGTCTCAATCAGGGTATCCCATCCATACAGGAGCAGTGGTGGACTGTTTTTGGAGATCAGCAGTTAAATAAACTAGTTGATTTAGGGCTACGTCATTCGCCTAGTTTGGAGATCTCTGGTGCAAGAATTGTTTCGGCACAGGCCATGCTTGAGACTGAGAAAGCGGCATTTCTTCCACAAGTTGGTGTAGGCGGTCAAGTAGATCGTCAGCAACTGTCGCAGAATTATATTTTTGTACCCGGGATGCCTGTTTATACAGGGTATGGGCTTGTTAATGCATCCTTAAATTGGTCTCTTGATATTTGGGGTAAGCAAAAGAAATATTATGATGCTGCTAAAAATCAAGTGAAGGCAGCGCAAGCAAGCCACAATGCATCGATTCTGTTGTTATCCACAACAATTGTGCGCGTCTATTTTGATTATGACCGTATTGTTCAATCACAACTTCTAATTGCTCGTGATGCTGAGGTGAAGAAGGGCTTGTATCAAATTGCTCAGGATAGAAAAAGAGCAGGCTTGGTTGATGATTTAGTGGTCAATCAGCGCAAGGTTGATTATGAAACTGCTCAAGCTAATTTGACCCAGGCAAATTTAAGTAAAAAGATGGCTCAACATCAGCTTGCAGCTCTTGTTCAGGAAGGTCCTTCATGGGGCGAAGCACTTCAGCCACCCTCTATTCAATTGCTTGGGATCAATCTTCCGGAAACAATTCCTTCAAACCTATTGGAGCGTAGGCCGGATCTGCAAGCATTACTCAGCCAAATTGATGTTGCAAGATTGCAGTTAGAAGGAGCTAAATTAGAGTATTTGCCTGATATCAACCTAGCGGGATTTGTTGGGGTTCAGTCCTTTGGCCTATCTCAGCTCTTCGCAAGTAAGAGTCAGCAATTTAGTATCGGTCCTGCAATCAGTCTACCCATTTTTGATGGCGGACTGATTAATGCCAATATTACAGGTAAGGAAGCAAATAGAAATCAGGCAATCGCCAACTATCAAGAGCAGTTAGTTCAAGCCTTGCGCGAAGTATCTGATGGCATTGGCTCAATGAAGAGTTCGCAATCAAACTATAGTAGTTATAGCAATGCCTACCAAAACGCCAAGACCAATTATGAAAGTACCCAACGTAGAAGTGAGGTTGGGATTGCCTCTAAGGAATCTGTTTTAACCATAGAGCAGGCCTATATTGCACAGGGCCAAAATTTTGCGGAAGCAAAACAAAAAATGCTAACTGCAAACATCGTGTTGATTCAAGCCCTAGGCGGTGCCTATTGGCAGAATCCATCCCAAACCCATTAAACATGAATAAGAAGATTTAAATTATGGAAACGCTATCTGAGAATAAGAAATTTAATAGACCAAAAGCTTTTAAGATTTTTGGAGTTGTGCTGGCCACTCTATTTTTGTTGGCACTAGTATATTGGCTTATCTTTGGCCGTAATTCTGAATCGACTGATGATGCATATGTTGCTGGTTCACAGGTCCAAATTGTTGCTCAAATTGAGGGTGCCATAGCAGCAGTGAATGTTTCAGAGACTCAGGCTGTTGTAGAGGGACAAATTCTATTTAAGATTGATCCGACTGAGGCCAAAATTGCTTCAGAAAAAGCAGATATCGATCTACTCAATTCTTATGCAGATTACGAAAGACGAAGTTCTTTGCAGGGCGATGCCTCGGTTTCAAAAGAAGAGTTAGAGCATTCACATCTCAGTTTCCGTAAGGCGGTCGAGACGGCTCGTCAAGCTTATATTAATTTGCTACGTGCAGAAGTTCTTAGTCCAACTAGTGCAATCTTGGCTAAACGCTATGCTCAAGTCGGACAACGAGTTGCACCAGGAGTGGTACTTGGATTATTGGTTGCAAAAGATGAAATTTGGGTGGATGCAAACTTCAAGGAGGACCAGCTACGCAATATCCGTGTTGGCCAATCTGTAAAGTTGGAGTCAGATATCTATGGTGGCAAAGTTGAGTATCACGGTAAAGTGGTGGGTTTTGCACCTGGTACTGGATCGACATTAGCATTATTGCCTGCTCAAAATGCTACTGGTAATTGGGTGAAAGTAGTACAACGCCTGCCAGTACGCATTGCATTGGATGAGGCTCAGCTGAAGGATTTTCCTTTACGTATTGGTTTGTCAATGAACGCCAAAGTCGACACTAGTAATCGTGAGGGTTTGCCACTACAAGCTATGAGTGAAGGCGTTCCACTCGACACAAATATTTATCGTAAACAGTATGAGCTTGCTGAAAGCCACATCAAGTCACTTTTGCATAAGTAAAAAGCAGTCAATTTTTAATAATGACGCTAAAAGAATCTCCTCCCCAACTGGTGGGCCTCAAGCTAGTATTGGCTACTATGGCTTTGGGCTTGGGATCCTTCATGAATGTGTTGGATATATCCATAGCAAACGTTTCGCTACCATCAATAGCTGGTGACTTTGCAGTAAGCCCAGCACAAGGAACTTGGGTCATTACTTCTTATGCTGTCAGTGAGGCAATTATGCTGCCTCTCACTGGGTGGTTAGCTGGCAGGTTTGGAGATGTACGCCAGTTCATAGTTGCAACACTATTATTTACTTTGGCGTCTTTATTATGTGGAGCTTCTCAATCATTTGAGATGTTATTAGTTTCAAGAGTGCTTCAAGGAGTCGTTGGTGCCTCAATGATTCCTCTATCGCAATCACTCATTATCAAGATTTTTCCTGCTAATAAGAGGGGTGCAGCCTTAGGAATTTGGTCACTTACACTCATTGTCGCACCCGTTCTTGGTCCTGTTGTAGGAGGATGGCTTACCGATAATTATGTGTGGCGATTTGTTTTTTTCATCAATATTCCATTTGGCCTATTGTGTGCCTTTGCAGTCACGAAGTTGATGAAGGGCCGTGAGTCACCGAAAGTCATTACGCCAATCGATAAAGTTGGCTTAGCTTTGCTAACCATTGGGATTGGTAGTTTGCAAATATTGCTAGATAAAGGCAATGAACTCAATTGGTTTGGCTCCACCACCATCTGCGTCCTCGCGCTTGTATCAGTAATTACATTGATTTCGCTGGTGATTTGGGAGTTAGGCGAGGAATATCCTATTGTCAATTTAAGGCTCTTTGCTAATCGTAATTTCTTAATCGCTGCAAGCTGCCTAGGAATTGGTAGTTATGCATTTTATATTTTTGTAATTATTGGCCCTTTATGGATGCAAACTCAGTTGGGATACACACCCACCTTAGCTGGTGAGGTTATGGCAGCTGTAGGATGTCTCTCGATTTTCTTTGGACCATTTTTTGGCATTAATCTCGATCGATTTGGTGCGCGACAGGTAGCCACTATAGGGTTTACTGCTTTTGGTATTGCTGCTTGGATGAGCGGGTCCATCACATCAGATGTTTCATTTGCACATCTTCAATTGGTGCGCTTGCTTGCGGGTATCGGCATTGCAGGCTTTTTTGTGCCCATGACTGCAATTTCCCTTTCTCAAATCAAGCCTCAGCAAATTAGTGCTGCGACAGGCTTAACGAATTTTCTTAGAAATATGGGTGGAAGTGTAGGGACTGCTATTGGGGTAACAATTTGGCAAAATCAGGCATCTACGTACCATGCAAATTTAGTAGAGTATGTTAATCCTGCCAACCCTGGGTACAACCAGTTTTTATCTTCTCTATCTGCACGAGGAATGTCCGATATTCAAATTAGTCAGTATTTTGATGTTCTTGTAAATGCTCAAGCCTATGTGCTTTCAACAAACCATTTATTAATACTCTCCGGAATGATTATGGTTTCCTTAGTTCCAGTGATTTGGTTTGCCAAACCACCATTTGGTGGTGGAGGCGGCGGCCACTAATTTGGATCGCTTTTATGGGGTCACATACAAAATAGCTATCTCTTTATCAAATCCCTTGACCCTATATTCAAGTCCTGGTGGGCCCACCAGAAATGAAAATACCAACCTTCGGGTTGGTATTTTTTTGGCTAGCACTTTAATTAACGGTTATTAATTAAAGATTGCGGCAATGCCTGCTCTTGCAGTGTTGCCGTCTTCCATATTCTTTACGCCAGAGACACCAACAGCCCCAATCGTATATCCGTCTACTACGATATTGACACCACCTTCTAGCATCATGGCTATATGAGGAGCAGATAAGAAGGCATGTCGTCCTTTGTTAATCATATCTTCGTAGACTTGGGTCTCTCGCTTACCCATAGCAGCAGTACGCGCTTTTTCTTGAGCAAAATATGAGGACACTGGCTGGCATCCATCCCGTCGAATCAGTCCAAGAAGATGGCCTCCATCATCGCAAACTGCTATTGCAACAATATGACCTTTTTCAATGGCATATTGGTTTGCAGCGTCCAAAATCTTTTGGACGTGTGCTTGAGTTAAGTAAGGTTTAGTGGGTAGCATGCTTCTTAGGTCACAGGAGCTGGATTGAATAACGAAATTGCATTGTGTAATTTCCACTGCTCTGCAAAAGTCTTCTTACGTCCACTGGCAACATCAAGCATCATATGAAACATTTCCCAGCCGATGTCTTCTATTGTTGCGGTACCATCCGCAATCTTCCCTGCGTTGATATCCATCAAATCATTCCAGCGTTTGGCTAAGGCGGTACGTGTAGCTACTTTAATTACAGGAACGGCGGCTAATCCATAAGGCGTTCCGCGACCAGTAGTAAAAACATGCAAGTTCATGCCTGCTGCTAACTGCAAGGTTCCGCAAATGAAATCACTTGCTGGTGTGGCTGCAAAAATTAATCCTTTTTGCTTAAGCTTATTGCCCGGAGCTAAAACGCCAGAAATTGGTGAGGTGCCAGATTTAATAATTGAGCCCATCGCTTTTTCAACAATGTTTGATAGGCCGCCTTTTTTATTGCCTGGAGTTGTATTGGCACTTCTATCTACCTTGCCTCTTTTTAGATAGGCGTCATACCAAGCCATCTCATCAATCATGGCTTTGGCAACTGCTGGTGTCGTTGCGCGAGAGGTAAGCTGATCAATACCATCTCTCACTTCAGTTACTTCCGAGAACATCACTGATGCACCCGCTCGAACTAAAAGATCTGTGCAAAACCCTACCGCAGGATTGGCTGTTACACCAGAGAAGGCATCACTACCTCCACACTGAACACCAACAACAAGTTCACTGGCAGGTACAGTCTCGCGTTTGCGAGCATTAAGTCTTTCAAGATGGGATTGCGCAGTCTTCATGATGGAATCAATCATGGACATAAAGCCAATATGGACCTCATCCTGTAGGCAAACTACATCAAGCTCTTCAGACGCATTGTCAGAATTGATGGGTATGCTTCCAGGCGGCAATAATCTTTGGGGTTGAAGCTTTTCACAGCCAAGACTAACCACCATGACTTCACCGCCAAAGTTTGGATTCAGACTGATGTTACGTAGAGTACGAATGGGAATGTCTGCACCATCAGCATCAATGGCTACTCCACAACCATAAGTGTGTTCAATGCCAATCACGTCATCGACATTTGGATACTTAGGCAGTAGTTCACTTTTAATTCTTTGTACGGCATAGTCAACCACACCTGAAACACATTGAACTGTCGTAGTGATAGCTAGAATATTTCTTGTGCCAACTGAACCGTCAGTATTTCTATAACCCTCAAATGTGTAGCCTTCAAGAGGAGGTGCTGGTGTTGGTTTAACGGTGGCGATGGGTAGATTATCTAATTCACGAGCATCTGGCATCCTCAGAATTTGTTCGCTCACCCAGCTTCCTGCAGCTATATCCTGAGCTGCATAACCAATCGGTATCCCATATCGAATTACGGGAGAATGCAAGGGCAGGTCGACTAAGGCAACTTTATGTCCTTGTGGCACATGTTCGCGCAAAGTGAGCCCATTGGAAAGCTTGGTGCCAGCAGGTAAACCGCCGTCGTTGGCAACAATCGCTACGTTATCGCGATCGTTCATGCTGATTGTGAGCGGTATCATCACTAGATCCTATTAGTTAGCATGAAACATATTTTGTGAGATTATGGCAGTAATGATAGCGCTATCAAATTTAGCTTGCAAGTACCTTTATGAGTGAATTCGAGACTAAACGCAGTCGCCGGAGTAGTGGGGCCATTACGCTCCATGACGTGGCTCGTCTAGCGGGGGTGTCTCCTATTACAGCATCTAGGGCTATCAATAAGCCAGAACAGGTTTCACCAGAATTGCTGAAGCGGGTAGAAGAGGCGGTATCGAGGACAGGTTATGTTCCTAATAGGATGGCTGGAGGACTGGCTTCTTCTAGAAGTAAGCTGATCGCCGCGGTGGTGCCTAGTACGGTAATTTCTGTATTTAATGAAACAATTGAGGCTCTCAATAACACTTTATTTGATGCTGGTTACCAACTCATGCTTGGACAATCTGCTTACTCATCAGCTCGCGAAGAATTACTGTTAGATTCTGTAATCGGTCGACGCCCTGATGGAATTTTCTTGACCGGTGTAATGCAGCCAGGAAAAGGTCGAACACGATTGATGGCATCTGGAATTCCAGTTGTAGAAACCTGGGATTTAACACCTACTCCTATAGATATGTTAATCGGTTTCTCCCATACAGATATTGGCTTAGCCGTTGCTAAGTATCTTTTGAGTAAAGGTAAAAAACAGTTTGCCATTATTCGCGCAGAAGATGAGCGTGCGGATCGTAGAACAGCTGCATTTAATGCAGCCATTGCTGAAGCGGACCTACCAAAACCATATGTAGTGAACGTTGGTGACCAACGCTCTATTCGTAGTGGTCGAGACGCTATGTCTCAGATCCTAAAAAATGCCCCACGAACAGATGCTATTTTTTGCAGCTCAGACTTGCTCGCTTTGGGGGTATTGACAGAGGCCAGAGCACAAAAAATTGATGTGCCAAACAAAATTTCCGTCATGGGATTTGGTGATGTTCCATTTGTTGCGGATATGCTTCCATCTCTCACTACTGTTCGTATTAATGGTGGAAAAATTGGGCAATTAGCCGCGCAATATCTGATGGATAGGGCAGAAGGCAGGGAAGTTTCTGAGCCCATCGTGAATGTCGGTTTTTCTATCATCGAGCGTGATACGGCCTAGTTCTAGGTAAAAACCCTGAGTTAAATGATTTGACAAGTTTCGTTGGTATCACTAAGATTTAATCTAAATTGGTAGCGCTACCATTAAATTCGAATAACCTCCATTTAAAGGAAAAGTATGAATCCGCAAGACTTAAAGTCGATTGTTTCCCAAGGTTTGCTGTCATTCCCTGTGACTGACTTTGATCAGCAGGGAAATTTCAATGCAAAGGGTTATGCGGAGCGTCTTGAATGGTTAGCCCCTTACGGAGCATCAGCATTATTTGCCGCTGGTGGAACGGGTGAATTCTTTTCATTGGATGGAAAAGAATATCCAGAGATTATTAAAACTGCAGTTCAAACCTGTAAGGGAAAGGTTCCCATTATTGCTGGTGCTGGAGGTAGCACTCGTTTTGCAATCGAGTGTGCGCAAGAGGCAGAGCGTCAAGGTGCCCATGGTATTTTGCTATTGCCACATTATTTGATGGAGACAGGTCAAGAGGGTTTAATTGCCCACGTAGAGGCTGTTTGTAAGAGTGTGAAATTTGGTGTGATTGTCTACAACCGAAACGTCACTAAATTGACCGCAGAATCTTTAGCTATTCTGGCTGATCGTTGTCCCAATCTGATTGGCTTTAAAGATGGTGTCGGCAATATTGAAATCATGTCTTCCATCTTTTTAAGAATGGGCGATCGCTTTTCCTATCTTGGTGGTCTGCCAACCGCTGAAGTGTATGCAGCGGCTTATAAAGCACTTGGTACACCCGTCTATTCATCAGCAGTATTCAATTTCATTCCTAAAACTGCGATGGATTTTTACCATGCAGTAGCTAAAGATGATATGGCAACTCAACACCGCTTATTAAAAGACTTCTTTATGCCTTACCTGAAGATTCGTAATCGCGATCCTGGTTATGCGGTGAGCATTATTAAAGCGGGTGCAAAGATTGTCGGGCATGATGCCGGCCCTGTACGTACTCCATTGGTTGACTTGAAGCCTGGTGAAGTCGAAGAATTAGCTGCTTTGATCAAAAAAATGGGCCCTCAATAAATAGGAGCAATGAATATGTCAAATTCACGAATTGCATTAGTTACTGGCGCAGGTAGCGGGATTGGTAAGGCAGTTGCTTTGGGCTTATTAGGAGATGGTTTTAAGGTAGTGCTGGCAGGCAGAAGATTGGAGCCTTTACAGGAAGTTGCGCAATTGGCTAAGGATATGGGTCAAGAGGCATTTCCTGTATCAGTTGATGTGCGTGATCCCGTCAGCGTTGAAAACCTATTTTCGGAAATCGAAAAAAAGTATGGTCGTCTTGACGTTGCCTTCAATAATGCAGGAGTCAATGCCCCAGCTGTAACCATTGATGAATTGCCGCTTGAAAAATGGCAAAACGCTATTGATACGAATGTCACCGGTGTATTTCTTTGTGCACGCGCTGAGTTTGGTTTGATGAAAAAACAAAATCCTCAAGGGGGCAGAATTATCAATAATGGCTCAATTTCGGCGCATACTCCACGTCTATATACAACTCCCTACACGGCTAGTAAGCATGCTGTGACAGGCATCACAAAAGGGATTGCATTGGATGGCAGAAAGTTCAATATCGTTGCCAGTCAAATTGATATTGGTAATGCCTTAACAGAGTTATCTGCTCGCATGACTAAAGGCGTACTTCAGGCGAATGGGGAGCTTGCCCCTGAACCGATGATGGATGTTAAGCATGTAGCTGATGCCGTGCGTTACATTGCTGCGTTACCACTTTCTGCAAATGTACTAAACATGACAGTGATGGCTAGTGCAATGCCATTTGTTGGTCGCGGATAAGAAAAAATGAAACCTACAGTCTTGCAGCTGAGCCCAATTCTGATTCCATCAGTAAGTCAGAAACTCAATGAGCTTTATGAGGTGCATAAGTATTTTGAAATTGATGATAAAGAAGCATTTCTTGTGAAGCATGCTACTGATGTGCAGGGGGTTGTTAGTGGCGGACATACCGGTATTAGTAAAGCATTGATGGAAAGGCTGCCCAATTTAAAGGTGGTTGCAGTCAATGGGGTTGGTACCGATGCAGTTGATATGGGATACGCAAAGAGTCGTGGTATTCATGTCACGGCAACCTTTGGCGCGTTGACTGAGGACGTTGCCGATTTAGCAATTGGTTTATTGCTTGCAAGTTGCCGCGGTATTTGTTCTGGCGATCGATTTGTGCGTGAGGGTAATTGGGTCAAGTTTCCATCCCCAACTGCAATTCCTTTATCTCGCCGCTTTAGTGGCATGCGCGTGGGTATTGTTGGAATGGGCCGTGTAGGACGTGCAGTTGCTATACGTGCTGCCGCATTTGGGTGCCCCATTCAATATACCGATTTAAAGAAAATGGATGACCTGTCTTATGGCTTTGTTCCTGACTTAGTTGAATTGGCCCAACAAAGTGATGCTTTAATTCTATGTGCTGCAGCAGATAAAGCCGAAGGTATTGTGAATTCCAAGGTGCTTGATGCATTGGGTAAAGATGGATTCCTAATCAATATTGCTCGTGGAAAATTAGTGAATGAGCCAGATTTAGTCAATGCAATTAAGGCTGGAAAGATTGCGGGAGCCGGCCTAGATGTTTTTGTGGATGAGCCAAATGTTCCAGAGGTGCTGCTGACTAATGATTCAGTCGTGATGCAGGCACATAGAGCAAGTGCTACTTGGGAAACCCGGACTGCGATGGGCAATATGGTTCTTGATAGTCTGGCTCAAGGCATAGCGGGCAAACGACCTGAAATGAGTCTGACCACTTAAAGAGAAAGAGGCCTATTTAAATGAAAGCAAAATTTTTACTTGCTCTGTTATTTCTCTGTGGGATAGTGCAGGCTCAATCTTTTCCAAATAAGCCTATTACGATTGTTGTTGGCTCAACTCCCGGAAGCACGACAGATGGTTTGGCGCGAGCGATGGGCATTGAGATCACCAAAGAAACGGGGCAGCCAGTCATTGTGGATAATAGGGCAGGCGCTTTTGGTGGCATTGCAGCTCAATATGCTGCGAATGCAAAGCCAGATGGATACACCTTATTCATCACAACGAATACCACGCAAGCTGCAAATCCCCATTTATTTAAAAAATTGGCATACGATCCAGCTAAAGATTTTCAACCAATTACTCAGTTAGTTCAGGGGTATATGTTGATGGTTGTTAATCCATCAGTCAAAGCCAACTCAGTTCAAGAGTTAATTGCATTAGCAAAAAATAATCCCGACAAGCTTACGTTTGGTGCGGGCAGTTCTTCGGCGCAGATTGCAGTGGAGTTGTTTAAAAAAATGACTGGTACAAAATTAGTTTATGTACCTTACAAGTCAAATCCTCAAGCAGTAATGGATCTTGTTGGCGGTCAAGTGGATTTAATGATTGTGGATTTAACAACCAGCCTACCGCAAGTCAAAAATGAAAAGCTTAAAGCATTAGGGGTAAGTAGTTTGACAAAATCCCCTTTGGTTCCAAAGATTCCAACGATCGCTTCATCTGGAGTGCCAGGATATGAGTTCTATCACTGGAATGCTCTTTATGGTCCTGCTGGCATGGATCCTGCGACTGTTACTCGTATTAATACCTTGGCTCAAAAGGCAATGGCATCCCCAGCAGTGAAGAAATGGGTTGAGGAGAACGGCATGGAGGTGACGGTGACGAGCCCAGAGGGTTTAGCGAAATTTCAAGATGCCCAACTAAAAAAATGGGGTCAAATTATTAAAGATGCTGGTATACAGCCAGAGTAAGGACAATAAAATATGAAAATCCTATTAAAAGCTTTATTAATTTTTGCTTCTGCAGTTCTTGCCACCAATGCAATAGCAGCATGGCCTGATAGAACAATCACCTTAGTAGTTCCATTCCCGCCAGGTGGATCAACAGATCAAATGGCTAGAGCTATTGCCCCGAAGATGCAGGCTTCATTAGGTCAAAGCGTCATCATTGATAATAAGCCTGGTGCGACCGGGACGGTCGGTGCTGGCTTTGTAAAGCGTGCTGCCCCTGATGGGTACACCTTGCTTGTAACTTCCTTAGGCCCACTGGTCATTGCGCCACACTTATACCCGAGTGTTCCATATAACGCTGCCATAGATTTTGATTACATTACCGTAGGGCTTCAGTCACCGAATGTATTGGTAGTGCCATCTAATTCACCATACAAAAATCTAGCTGATTTGATTGCAGCAGAAAAAGCAGCTCCAGGAAAACTTTCTTTTGGTAGTTCTGGCAGTGGATCATCCGATCATCTAGGAACTGAAATCTTCTGGCAGCAAACCAATACAACCGGAATACATGTTCCCTACAAAGGTGGCGGCCCTGCAATAACCGATGCCATTGGTGGTCAGCTCGATGCTTTATTTGCTAACGTGAACTCTGTTATTCAATTTATTAATGCTGGCAAGTTACGTCCGCTAGCAATTGCAGGCACAAAGCGTTCACCTGTGCTGCCAAATGTGCCTACCTTCGCTGAATTGGGTTACAAAGAGGTCGTGGCTTATGGCTGGCAAGCGGTTGCTGCCCCTAAGGGTTTGCCGACGGATGTTAAAGAAAAAATCTATAAGTCCGTTATTGCTGCATTGAATGATCCTCAAGTCAAAAAGAGCTTTGTTGATCTCGGGTATGAAGTAGTTGCAAATACTCCTGAGCAATTTACACAGTATCAGGCACAAGAAAATGCGCGCTGGAAAAAACTCATTGAATCCCGTCAAATTACTGCGAACTAAGCAAAGTACCAAAACATATGAGTAATACTGCAACCCCAAAGATTGTTGAGATAAAAGTCATACCAGTAGCGGGTGAAGACAGTATGTTGATGAACTTGAGCGGTGCTCATGGCCCATATTTCACACGCAATATCGTCATTCTCAAGGATAGCTCCGGGAATATAGGCGTTGGTGAAGTGCCTGGCGGACAAAAGATTGAAGATACCCTTAATAGGAGCGCTGAGATCATTACTGGTTCTTCTATTGGCGCATATAAATCGGCCTTAAATGCGGTCAAAGAAAAATTTGGAGCCTTAGATGCTGGCGGCCGCGGACTTCAAACTTTTGATCTTCGTACAACCGTGCATGTAGTGACTGCTTTGGAGGCTGCATTTCTAGATTTACTTGGTAAGCACTTAGGCGTTCCCGTTGCCGAGCTACTTGGCGAAGGTCAACAGCGTGATTCAGTGGAGATGTTGGGGTATTTGTTCTTTTTGGGCGATAAGAGCAAGACCGATCTGGGATATCGGTCCGAAAAAAATTCTGATGATGCGTGGTTTAGAGTGCGCAACGAAGAGGCTATGACGCCAGAAGGTATTGTGCGCTTAGCTGAAGCTGCATACGATAAGTATGGCTTTAAAGACTTTAAGTTGAAGGGTGGCGTTTTAAGTGGTGAGGCTGAAGTAGAGGCCGTAACTGCTTTAGCAAACCGTTTTCCAGAAGCACGAGTGACCTTAGACCCGAACGGTGGTTGGTTACTAAAAGATGCCATCCGCTTAATGCGTAATATGCATGGTGTGCTCGCCTACGCAGAAGATCCATGTGGTGCTGAGGGTGTTTTCTCGGGTCGCGAAGTAATGGCGGAGTTTCGTCGTGCGACAGGCTTGCCAACGGCAACGAATATGGTCGCTACCGACTGGCGAGAGATGCAGCATTCGATCCAATTGCAATCAGTCGATATTCCACTAGCGGATCCGCACTTCTGGACTATGGCTGGCTCAGTTCGTGTTGCCCAAATGTGTCACGAGTGGGGCTTAACTTGGGGTTCGCATTCAAACAATCATTTCGATATTTCATTGGCGATGTTTACCCACGTTGCAGCTGCGGCGCCTGGCAAGATCACTGCTATTGATACTCATTGGATTTGGCAAGACGGCCAACGTTTAACCAGGGAGCCATTTGAGATCAAAGAAGGTCGCGTACAAGTCCCTAAAAAACCAGGCCTTGGAGTTGAGTTAGATATGCAAGAGGTAGAAAAAGCACATCGTCTTTACAAAGAAAAGGCATTGGGTGCACGCGATGATGGTATTGCCATGCAATACCTAATCCCCAACTGGAAATTTAATAACAAGATGCCTTGCATGATTCGCTAAGGTACAACATTCATTATTCGTATTTAACAGAAAGAGCAAGATGAATATCGCAGGAAATATGATTATTGGCCAAGAACTCGTTAAGGGTTCTAAGAAACCAATCTACGGAATTAATCCTGCTACTGGTGAGAATCTAGAGCCAGCCTATTTGGGTGGTAGTGCACAGGAAGTAGAGCGTGCTTGCGCTCTAGCAGAGCAAGCTTTTGATATTTATCGTGAAACAGATATAGAGACTCGCGCTAAGTTCTTAGAACAAATCGCTGCTAACTTGGCTGCCAATGGCCCAGCTATTGTTGAGCGCGCTGGCTTAGAGTCAGGTTTGCCAAAAGCTCGCCTTGAAGGTGAGTTAGGCCGCACCATGAATCAACTCAAACTTTTTGCTGAAGAGGTAAGAGCGGGCCGATGGCTGGGGGTCAAGATTGATGCTGCCATGCCAGAGCGTACCCCTTTGCCACGTTCTGATCTTCGTTTACGGCATATCCCCTTGGGCCCAGTGGTGGTGTTTGGCGCCAGCAACTTCCCATTAGCCTTCTCTGTGGCTGGTGGTGATACAGCATCTGCATTAGCTGCTGGCTGTCCTGTAGTTGTGAAGGGACACTCTGCTCATCCAGGTACTTCAGAGTTAGTGGGTATGGCAATTCAATCGGCAGTTAAATCCTCTGGCATGCCAGATGGCACTTTCTCACTATTGTTTGGTTCGGGAGCTGATATTGGCTCTGCATTAGTTGCTGACTCTCGTGTAAAGGCCGTTGGCTTTACAGGCTCCCGTTCGGGTGGAGTGGCTCTGATGAAAATTGCGGCAGCACGATCTGAACCCATTCAAGTCTACGCAGAGATGAGCAGTATTAATCCTGTATATCTCATGCCTGAGGCGCTTAAGAATCGTGCTGATTCGATTGCAGCTGGGTTTGTAAATTCCATGTTGATGGGCTCAGGTCAGTTTTGTACTAACCCAGGTCTATTGATTGTGAAAGAGGCTCCCGAATTAGACGCTTTTATTAGCAAGGCGGCAGATCTGATTACAGTTGCTCAGCCAGGTACCATGTTGACGCCGGGCATTCATCAAGCCTATGAATCCGGTGTTGGTAAGTTAAAACAGAATAACCACGTCCAATTGTTGGCTGAGGCACAGGCAAATTCAGGTCCAAATCAATGTCGTGCTCGTTTATTCGTGACAACTGCGCAAGCATTCTTGAAAGATCATGCCCTACGTGACGAGGTGTTTGGTTCTAGCTCACTAGTCATTCGCTGTAAAACTGATGAGGAGATGGTCGAGTTAAGTAATAGTCTTGAGGGTCAACTCACTGCTACCGTATTGATGGATCAGAGTGACAGCTTTACATTTGTGAAAAAACTTTTAGGTATTTTAGAGCGGAAAGTTGGACGCATTCTATTTAATGGGTACCCAACAGGTGTTGAGGTATGCCACGCTATGGTTCATGGCGGCCCATTTCCGGCAACATCAGATAGCAGAACTACTTCAGTTGGCACGGAAGCCATCTGGAGATTTTTGCGTCCTGTCTGCTATCAAGATTTTCCAGCAGATTTGCTTCCAGAAGTATTGAGAGATGGAAGCGCTGTTCCTAAGTTGGTTAACGGTAAATAATCAATAAGACTAAATGCTGATGAAATCTAAATTGCTTGCTTTTCTAGTTTTAGCATTTGTTTGCCTTGGGGTTCATGCTCAAGGTAATTCGGCAATTAATTTTCCAGCGAAGCCAATCAGAATTATTGTTCCTTTCCCTGCTGGAGGCACTTCTGATGTGCTTGCTCGCCTAATTGGACAAAAGCTTGGTGACGCCTGGGGGCAGATGGTTGTTATTGAGAACAAGCCTGGAGCAAGTGGTAATTTAGGTGCAGAAATGGTTGCGCATGCTGCTCCAGATGGGTATACCTTGATTTTGATGGACGTGGGAACTCTAGCGATTAGCCAAACGCTGTATACAAGTCTTCCATTCAATGTCTTGAAAGACTTTGCGCCGATAACGATGGTTGCTTATTCACCCCATTTACTGGTTGCCAGCAATAAAACCTCATTCAACACGACTGCTGAGCTGATTGCATTTGCTAAAAAGAATCCAGGCAAGCTGAATTTTGCTTCTGCAGCAGGAAGTGGTAGCGCCAATCATCTTGCTGGAGTGATCTTTGCAAAACAAGCTGGTATTGAATGGGCATATATTCCTTATAAAGGTGGAGCGCAGGCAATTACTGATCTTGGGGCCGGCCAAATTGATGTGACTTTCAACGGAATGACAGCCACATACCCTCATGTAAAAAGTGGCTTGATCAAATTATTAGCAGTTTCAAGCTCTAAGAGGTTGGATACGTTACCGAATACTCCAACTGTTGCAGAAACCCTCCCAGGATTTTTAACGGGAAGTTGGCAGGGCATCTTGGCTCCAGCAGGAACACCAGCCCCCGTTGTTGAAAAGCTTAATTTACAAATATTAAAAATTATCAAAACTCCTGAGATCAAAGAAGCCTTAAAGACAGCTGGAGCTGATGCTGCTCCTACAACGCCTCAAGAATTCTCAAGGTGGCTGCAATTGGAAGTGCAGCGCTCAGGAAAAGTGATTAAAGATAACAACATCAAATTAGATTAAAGAAATAGTGGAGACCAAAATGCCTTGCTTTAATAGATTGATAAGAATCATAGGAATCCTTTCTGTCGGACTTTTTACATCCTTTGCTGATGCACAAACAGCATCTTTCCCTGATAGGCCAGTAACCATTGTGGTTCCTTTTCCTCCGGGTGGTGGCACAGATGCCGGTGCACGACTGATGGCACAAAAGTTATCTACTCGCTGGGGTCAGTCAGTCATCATTGATAACAAGGCTGGTGCATCTGGAATGGTTGGTTCTGAGTTTGTTTCAAGAGCTAAGCCTGATGGCTATACATTATTAATTGCAAATATTGGCGTATTTTCAATTAATCCATCGCTGTATAAAAAGATGTCTTACGACCCAGATAAAGCATTTTCCCCAATCAGCATGATTGCTGAACTACCTTACTTTTTGCTCGTTACCCCAAGCATGAAAGCAAACAATGTTAAGGAATTTATTGCTTATGCGAAAGCAAACCCTGGGACTGTAACCTATGCAAGTTCAGGTAGTGGAAGTGGCCCACACCTTGCGGGAGAGATGTTTGAAAAGGCTACAGGACTGGATATGATGCATGTGCCATATAAAGGCGGTGGTCCTGCTGCTGCCGATGTTATGGCGGGACATGTCAATATGTACTTTTCTACGGTTTTGGAATCGATCGGCTCTGTAAAGACTGGAAAACTAAAAGCATTGGGAGCGAGCTCTTTAGTGCGTTCTCCAGCAATGCCAGAGTTACCAACTATTGCTGAGTCTGGGGTGCCTGGTTTTGATGCTACTTCATGGATTGGGATTGTTGCCCCTGCGGGAACGCCTCCATTGCTTGTGGACAAAATTGCGGCAGATATTAAAGCAGTAGTTTCTGAACAAGATACCAAGCAAACACTTATTCAGCAGGGTGCTACGCCTATGCCGCTATCGCCGACGGCGTTTAAAGCCAGAATTGAAAGTGATCGCCAAAGATATGCAAAGGTGATTAAGGATGGAAACGTTCAAATAGATTGATTTAGTAACTGGTTTTGTCTCTGACTTTAGCCACCTTCGGGTTGGTATTTTTTTGGCATGACTCTAAGTAACCTTATCCCTGTGAATAACTCACTACGCATTTGCTCGCACACAGCTATTTACCGCTCGGAGACCTAGTATTTCTAGGCCTCTAAGGTGGGTTTCTACTTCTATAGTTCTTTGGTCCCAGACTCAAGTCCTGATGCCATTTAATACAAGAAATTTTCTCTTGTATTGCTAAGAACCACCTGCGGGTGGTTTTTTATTTGAGGCAATCCAGAGCATTAATGGTGCGCACCATATTGATGAATGCTGCACTCGTATTGATGCTTGTCGCACTAAATGAATGCAACCGAGTTCGTTGATGGTGCAAGTGCATGTAAGTATGAACCCTAATAGAAATAGTTAATGGAGATTGATGGTGAGTAATCCTGTAGTACAACTTTCATTAGATTCAATTCATAAATCCTTCGCTAGCAAGAGCGGTCCAGTTCCTGTTCTTGATGGGCTCACCTTCGATGTGATGGAGCAGGATTTTCTGAGCATCATTGGGCCAAGCGGGTGCGGAAAGTCAACTATCTTCAATATCATTGCCGGCCTACTGGAGTCTGATAACGGCAGCATGATCTATCGAGGCAACAAAATTCAAAGCCTAAGAGGTAAGGTAGGCTACATGATGCAAAAGGACTTGCTATTCCCATGGCGGACGGTTCTGGAGAATGTCATGCTTGGGCTGCGGGTACGGGGTGAGGATGATGCTAATGGTGTTGAAAAGGCAAGAGACTATCTCAATACTTTTGGCCTATCCGGATTTGAAAAAGCCTATCCTCAAACCCTTTCAGGAGGCATGCGACAGCGCGTTGCGCTCATTCGTACTCTTTTAATGGACCCAGACATTCTGTTGTTGGATGAGCCATTTTCAGCTTTAGATTATCAAACCAGGCTTTATCTCGAGAGTGTTTTATTAGATGCGGTAGCCAAGTTCAAAAAGACGGTCATTTTGGTTACTCACGATATTGATGAAGCAGTTGCCTTATCTAAGCGGGTAGTAGCTCTCAGTACTAGACCCACCATCGTCAAAAATGTGCATCAAATTGAGATTGAGCGCTCCTCGCCAATAGAAGCACGTTCCCATAAAAATTTCGGCGAGTACTTTCATCTACTTTGCTCTGAGTTAGATATTCAAACCAGAAAGGATGAAGTGGTATGAGGCAAGAAAAGCATTCTATGAGTCAAATGCTAGACACAAGTCTTGGAAAGTCTCTCATCCAAATTCTATCGGTCGTCATTTTCTTTGCAATTTGGCAAACATTGGCAGAGTTTGGCCTTATCTCTGAGTTCTTAATTGGAACACCATTTGGAATTTGGAAGCGTTTCATCGCGAGCGTTATGGATTACACGCTATTTATTGATACTGGATATACGCTCTGGGAAGCTTTGCTAGGATTTGTCATTGGCACTTTGGTTGGAACAAGTATCGGCCTTTTACTTTGGTACTCGAAATGGGTCTCCCAAATTGTGGAACCTTTTATTGTGGCAATCAATAGTGTTCCCAAAATTGCTTTGGCCCCAATTATCTTGCTTTGGTTTGGTACTGGCTTAGGGGCTAAGGTTGTATTGGTTGTCTCAATGACAGCCATCATTGCCCTCATTGCAGCCCATCAAGCTACCAAAGAGGCGGATAAAGATTTGCAATCCTTGCTGTACTCAATGGGTGCCGATCGTAAGCAAATATTCCGTCAGGTGGTTGTGCCTTCATCTATGCCAGCGATTGTTTCCAACTTTCGTATCAACGTAGGCTTTGGATTGGTTGGTGCAGTTGTGGGTGAATTTATTTCATCTAAAGCAGGTTTAGGCCACATGATTTACAACGCCTCAAGCTTGTACGAACTCAATTCTGTTTGGGTTGGCTTATTCATGCTCATGATCGTTGGATTCTTTCTTTATCACTGCATTGATTCCCTGGAGCGTTTCTTATTTCCATGGCGAAATGATGCAGGACGTACACAAATTCGGATGTAATTTTTTAATAATCTCACGGAGGTTTTTCATGAAATCGATTTACAGAAGGCTACAAGTTAGCATTGCTGCGTTAGTCATCGCTGGAATGTCCTTTAGTGCCGCAGCTGAAGTAAAGACGGTCACTATCTCTCAGGCATTTCAGTCAATGTTGTACCTACCACTTTATGTTGCAATTGATAAAGGCTTCTTTAAAGATCAGGGATTAAGCGTAATTAAAGAAACTGCAGGATCTCCTACTGCAGCTTTATCTTCAGTCCTATCAGGAAGCTCGCAATTCTCTATTCACGGTCCTGAGTGGACTGCCATTGCCGCTTCTAAGGGCGCCAATGTCGGCGTGATTAGTAATGCAGTTAATGGCGCGGCGGTATGGATTGCAACGGCCCCTGATGTCAAATTTACAAGCATTAAAGACATCAAAGGCCAAAAAGTAGTGACTGGTTTGATGCCAACAACAAGTACTTCTTTATTTCTAAAGTTGCTTAAAGAAAACGGTATGAGCGATAAGGATGTCGATATGATCCAAGTTCCTTTGGGTACAGAACCGGCGGCCCTATTAGGCGGTCAAGCTAAAGTGGCAGTGTTGTATGAGCCAGGTCTTGATCAAGTGGCAATCAAAGGGATGAAGGTTGTTTTGGGTTTCCCAAAAACGTATGGTCCTTACGCCTTCTCTTCCATTACCGCAATGAAGACGGTTGATCCTGTATCTGCTCAGAGAATGGTGAATGGTATGGAAGTTGCGCTTCGTTTTATGGCCAAAGATCCTAAGGGTGCTATTGAGGTTGCTAAGAAAGAATTTCCAACTCTCGATCCCCAAGTTGTTGAGAATGCAGTAACACGCATGATGAGCGAGAACGTGTTTCCTAAGAGCGTTCAAATTACTCCTGCAGCACTCAAAATTTCAATGGATACCCAAATTGCTTTAGGTAACCTAAAAGAGCAGCCTGTTTTTGAGAACTTCATTAACGAAACTTATATACAGAACGCTATAAAACTGAAGTAATTACTGTCATTAATCTATCTGGGGCGTGTTTTTTGCGCCCCATTTCTTTGAATAAACTAAAAATTATGAAAAACACAATTGGACTGACTGAGGCTTGTAACTTAATAGCCGCCAATCAATTAAAGCCTGTCGATGTATTGCAGGTATCTTTTGATAAGGCTAATGAAGTAGAGCCAGTTCTCAAGGCTTTTGTCTCAAGAGCTTCAATGGACTCAATGGCAAAGCAAGTAAAGCCTGGCCCGCTCTCAGGAATTCCGATTGCTGTTAAAGACATTATTAATACCGTTGATCTTCCAACAACCAATGGTTCACCAATCTATAAAGATAAGACCCCTGCTGAAGACGCGGCAATTGTTAAAAAGATTCGTAGTCTAGGCGGCGTAATTTTTGGAAAATCAGTCACTACTGAATTTGCATGGCGCAATCCCGGCCCTACGACAAACCCTTTTAATGCAGAACATACGCCTGGCGGCTCTTCTAGTGGATCAGCAGCATCTGTTGGTGCAGGGATTGTTCCTTTGGCGCTAGGCTCACAAACACAAGGCTCAATCATTAGGCCGGCAGCGTATTGCGGCGTAGTGGGATACAAGGCAAGCTATGGAGCGGTTTCTAAGTCTGGAGCTCATGCTTTATCTTATTCATTGGATCACATAGGGTTCTTCACGCGCTCAGTAGATGATATGGCTTATGCCTTGAATCATCTAAAAAATAGCGATGCCTCTGATCCAGAGTTAATCGTTCTCCCAGATTTGGTATTTGGTGTAAATCGACAGCTGCCAATGTTGGATAAGCCCAAGATCGCTCTACTAGAAACACCCTTAGATCATATGATGTCTGATGACCAAAAGCAGGCCTTGCACCTAGCCGTTCAAAAGCTAGAGAAGTCAGGCGCTGTTGTTCAAAAGCTTTCTCTGCCACAGGAATACTGGGATGCAATTCAGGCAATGAATCTCATTATGGAGTCTGAAGCTGCAGAAATTCATGCAGATCACTCTGACAAAGTAAATGACTTGCTGAGTATCCATATTCAAGAGTTGGTAGCTAGGGGTCTGAAGCATAGCGCTCCCGCCTATATTGCTGCAAAGTTCTTGCAGAAAAAACTACGCGCTTCTATTGGTGCTTATTTTGATGAATTTGACGCATTCTTAATGGCACCTGCAAGTGGGGAGGCTCCAAAGAGCCTAGTCTCGACTGGTGATCCGATTTTCTGTGCTCTTTGGAGTTTTTTAGGAATTCCATCTATTACTATTCCTGCGACTAGGTCAAAGAATGGATTGCCCTTGGGTGTGCAGTTCACTGGAAATTACCGTGGCGATGCTAGATTACTCAGTGTTGCTAAATTTGCCGAGTTTGCTCTGGCCCAGAAATAGTATTTTCATGTCCCATCTGGTGCAGTGCTGTTTACCCTCTTTAGGGTGAGACATGTCCATAAGTGATATTGCGTGGCTGATGTTGGGTGGAAGTCTGTCAGGGTTTTTGGCAGGCTTATTGGGAATTGGCGGTGGGGTAATTTTAGTTCCACTCATGATTCTGATATTTAGCCGTTTAGGCTTTCATGAGAATGTTCTGATGCATATCGCCATTGCAACAGGCATGGCTAGCGTTTTATTTACCACTTCTTCAGCGGTGATGGCGCATCAGAAGCGTGGCAACATTGATTGGAAGCTAGTTGGCGCCTTATCGCCGGGGCTTGTGCTGGGTGCTGTAGTCGGTGGCGGAAAATTTTTTGATGTCATTAATGGGGCTTGGCTATCGCTAGGATTTTCCATTTTTATGATTTACTCATCTACCCAAATGATTCTGAATAAATCCCCTCATGCTGCACGTGGATTGCCTGGACGCTTTGGCCTTTTTGGCTTTGGTGTCTTGACGGGCGTCATTGCAAGCCTACTAGGGGCAGGTGGCGCGTTCATTACCGTCCCATTTATGATTTGGTGCAATGTGAAGCCCCATAACGCCATGGCAAATTCATCTGGCTTAGGCTTTCCAATTGCTGCCTCATCGACGTTGGGCTATATCTATGGGGGCTGGGGTAACGCATCCTTGCCCGAGTATTCGCTTGGCTATGTTTATGTGCCTGCTTTATTGTGCATTGTGATTACCAGCATGCTTGCTGCACCAATAGGGGCAAGGGTGGTAAGCAAGCTAGAAGCGCCTAGATTAAAGCGTATTTTTGGGTTTACCCTGTTACTTGTTGCCTTATTCATGCTGAACGAAAGCAGAAAGGCTTTTGGAATTACTTTTTAAGACGATAACCTGTCTTAAATATCCAGATGACAACTGCAATTGATATTGCTAAAAAGGACATTGTCATTCGGAGGCTCACCCAAAGCGAGACATCTTCAATGCCATAAAAGCTCCAACGAAAGCCGCTGATGAGATAGACGACTGGGTTGAGTAAGGCTACTTTTTGCCAGAAGGCCGGCAAAACGGAGATGGAATAAAAGCTTCCACCCAAAAAGGTGAGGGGCGTAATGATTAGTAGTGGAACTACTTGGAGTTTTTCAAAGCCATCTGCCCACACGCCAATGATGAAGCCAATCATGCTGAAGGTAATGGAAGTAATTACTAGGTAAAACAGCATCCAGAAGAGATGATCTATTTGCAGGGGTACAAAAAAGGTTGCAGTAGCAAGAATAATCAATCCCAAAATAATCGATTTACTTGCTGCAGCGCCAATGTAGCCCATCACAATCTCTAATGGTGAGATTGGTGCAGAGAGAATTTCATAGATAGTCCCACTAAATTTAGGAAAGTAGATTCCAAAAGAGGCATTCGAGATACTTTGCGTCAGCAGTGACAGCATGATGAGGCCGGGAACGATAAATGCGCCATAGGAAATGCCCTCCATTTGCGTCATGCGTGAACCAATAGCAGAGCCAAAGACAATAAAGTACAAAGAGGTCGAGATTACCGGGGCAATAATGCTTTGCATTAAAGTGCGGCGCGTTCTTGCCATTTCAAATTTATAAATGGCACGTACACCATAGTAATTAAGCTTCATGGGTATTTGCCTCTGAGTTAATAAGATTGACAAAGATTTCTTCTAGCGAACTCTGTTTTGTATGGAGGTCTTTAAAGACAATGCCCAGGCTGGTAATTTTTTGTAATAGCTGTGCAATATTGATATCTTCGTCTTTGGAGTCAAAGCGATACGTAAGCTCACATTTATCATCGGAAAGACTTAGGCTTGGCAAATCCAGCTCCTTCGGAAGACTCTGTAGTGGATTTTGCAGTTGAAGAGTTAACTCTTTTTTGCCCAATTTATTCATGAGCGCTAATTTGTTATCCACCATGATGAGCTCGCCACCGCGAATAATGCCAATGCGGTCCGCCATCTCCTCGGCTTCTTCAATGTAGTGCGTCGTCAGAATGACAGTGGTGCCATTGTCCTTGAGAATTTTGACTAAATTCCACATGTCTTTTCTGAGGCTGACGTCTACACCAGCAGTGGGCTCATCCAGAAAAAGAATGCTAGGTTCATGCGAGAGTGCTTTTGCAATCATCACTCGGCGTTTCATGCCACCTGACAGGGTCATGATTTTGCTATTACGCTTATCCCATAAAGACAGGTCTTTCAGGATTTTTTCAATGAAGGCTGGATTGGGAGCTTTCCCATACAAGCCGCGACTAAAGGTAACGGTATTCCAGACGGTTTCAAAAGAGTCAGTCGAAAGTTCTTGGGGAACCAGACCAATCAACTCTCTTGCCTCACGGTAATCGCCGATGATATTTTTACCATCTACTAAAACCTGACCGCTGCTAGGACTCACAATTCCACAAATAATGCTGATCAGCGTCGTTTTTCCTGCGCCGTTTTGTCCAAGTAGAGCAAAGATTTCACCTTTGGCTATCTCTAAATTAATATCCTTTAGTGCTTGGAAGCCGGATTGATAAGTCTTAAAAAGATGGGAAATCGAGAGGATGTTATTCATAGGGCTAATCATATTGGAAATTGAGCGCTTCCCCTACGAAGCAATGCGCAATCCAGTAAAGGGGGAATCATGTTGGATAATAGAATGTCTTTATATGGTGTGAGACCAAATTAAATGAAGCTCATTAGAAAGATTCGCCAGATCTATGACGATATCTTAAGCTTTATCAGGGCCAATTTACGCTGAAGTGCTAGTAGCTCTATAAGTATTCAGGGTTAATGAATCTACCGAGAGTCTCACGCCAAGCGATCCTGATCCTGCGCGAACAGGAAACTTTCTGAGGCCAATATCCATCGCCTTAATTTCAGAATATTTTGCACAGGATTCAATGATGCGAGTCATGAGTCTTTCTTGGGTTTCATAATGACAGTCTCCAGCAAGTCTATCAATCTCAATAATCAGAGGGTCGTAATCAAACACGTTCCCCATCACATCTTCTGTAATCAGAACCAGTTTTGCATCAATCCAAAGAGTTAAATCTAAAAGATGTTCTTTGGGAATGATCGCTCCTGGCGCATAAGTGCCGATTTGGGTTTGGAGTTTGAGATCTCGTAATTCGATGGATGCTAAAGCCATTGCAATTCCTTATTCATTAAAGTGTTGTTTGAGCAGTAATTGCATTTGCTAGCCGATAAGCGCTTAGCCAAGCGCCTTCAACTCTTCCGCCATGCAGCCAGTCACCGCAAAGGCCTAATTGGATATCCTCAAAAACTTTAAACCCTGGGTTAGCCCCATTAGAACCGCTCGCATAACGCCAGCGATGAATAGAAATTACGGCATGCTGACAATCTAAGCCTAGTCTTTTGGCACATTCCAATATTGGTTTACTAGCCTCATCTTTGTCTAGTTCAATCCATTCTTGACTCCACTGTGGATTAGCGTGAATCGTCCAAGACTCTTGGCCTTCTCGTTGTGGCTTTGAATTGTTTCTAGAAATCCAGCTGATGATTTCACCATTAATAAAAGCGGCATCAAAAGGGATGCTCTGCTTCTCATTAAATGCGGCCATTACCGTCCAGCAACCCAGCATATCGACCTGATTTTTAGCTTCAATCGACTGGTCTACTAAGTTTGTTAGGGCAAAGGCTTGTGGTGACGGAATTGCTAGGACTAAAAAATCAAATTGACCTTCAAGTTTTCCATTTTCAAGACTACTTAGAGTCCATTTCCCATTCTTGTGGGCAATGCTATGAATAGTTTGACTGTAAATTACATCCAAGCTCTTGGCTAAATATTTTCCAGGAGAATTCATGGAGGGTATGCCAATATAGCGCTGATCATTGGAGGCACTCTCTCGCCACTGCCCATCTTCATAGACCTTGAGGTGTGGATGCCATTTAGCGGCAACGCCAGCGGTAAGCCAGGCGTTAAGTTCATCCATAAAAAGAGGGTCTCTTGCCGTGAAATATTGAGCACCATGGTCAGCAGACCAGCCCTCCGCATTGCGGGTACTCATACGACCGCTTGGTCCACGACTTTTTTCAAATACCTGAACCTTAAAGCCTTTTGCTTGTAATTGAGTGGCGCAGCTCAGACCTGCTAGGCCGGCCCCAATGATGGCGATCGTTGGCCCAGTATTGTGATTAAGCATTCTGAATCAGAATTTTTCTAAATGTTAAGTTGATACGAGAAGTAGAAACTTTTTTGCTTTTTAGCAATGCATGCTGCCAAAATTTTTGTGTGGGACTACGCATGATGAGGACGCTAGCATTTTCTAAATAAACAGGAATGATCGTTTTGTCTTCTTTGTGACGAAAGGCAAACTTACGTTGAGCCCCAAGACTAAGTGAGGCAATCGGCGCGCTTACATCTAGTTCTTTTTCATCATCGCTATGCCAGCCCATGCCATCATCGCCATCGTGATAGAGATTGAGGAGGCAAGAATTAAATTCCGATTGAGCAAGTTCTTCCATTCTTTGCTTGATTGATAGTAATTCTGGCGTCCAAGCTTGCGGGGTCTTTTTAACTCCAGAGTAGGTATATGAGCAATCCGAATCCCCAACCCAAGCTACCTTACGGCGGGTAGTAATCTTTTTACCAAATAAGATGAGCTGATCAGATTCCCATGCAAGCGAAGTCTGTAGCTGATCCATTAAATTGGCGGCATGAACATCGCTTAGTACCTCCGGTAGGTACTGGGCAGAACCATCCCTGGGCAACAGATTAATCGGGCTGTCAGAGTGCCTAAATTCAAATAAGGAGCTTTGCATTACTGAAAGGGTTTTGCGGCAAGCGCTAGTTCTATAAAAACCCTAGAATAGCCTTAAATTCAATTTCTTGAAGGCGGCAAATGAACCAATATCTTTACACCTCGTTTATTACCTTACTTACGGTTTTACTGATGTTTGGCCTAACGTTTAATGTGGGCAGAGCCAGAGGTAAATATCAGGTCAAAGCACCTGCAGTTTCAGGTCATGAGCTATTTGAGCGTGCCTATCGTATCCAGCTCAATACGATTGAAAGTGTATTGATGTTTTTACCTGCCCTATGGCTTTATGCCATCTTCATTGGAGATAAGGGGGCCGGTGATTCTGGCGTTATTTGGTTAGTTGCTAGGCTTGCGTATGCGATTTCTTATCAACTCAACCCATCTAAGCGGGGTTTAGGTTTCTTGGTATCTATTTTGGTAATAGCCGGTTTATGGACTGGTGCTGCCTACGGTATCTTTCATCAGCACATGAAGGTCTAATCATGAAAGCTCCAGATAAGCGCTGCTGTGGCTCTGGTGTTTGCATCATTAATGATGCAGGCGAGTGCTGGTGTGGACAGGTTTGGGATGGTGAAAAAATGGCTGCACCAAGCTTAAATCTGAATGTGTCGGCATCCCCCAGTCGGAATTCAGACTCGGATAAGACTGAGCCTGAGCATTGATGCTTTTTATTTCATGCTGTATTGCAGACCAATTTCAATTAATGAAAACAATTAGGAGATTTAAATGATTCAAAAGTTACGCATCAAACTCGCTCGCTTCATTCTGGGTAAACATTGCCCTTGCTATCAAATGGGCTATCACAATATGGTTGATTTTCAGCAACGTAGTGCTGACCAGTTAGCCAATGCTCAAGCGCGTAGCAAGTAAGTTATTTATCGGCAATTTCTAGGGCATTGATATGAGCGTGAGACGTTGGCAAATGCGCAGAAACTGTGCTTTGACTCCGAAGCAGTTACTCCAGTTTTATATTGCCCTGGTCTGCTTCTCATTAATTGTCGCAACTGGCTTTTTCTTGGCTGGGGTGTGGGTTATTCCCATTTTTACAGCCTTAGAGTTAACTGCAGTAACGATTGGTTTCTTAATCTACTGCAGGCATGCCCTTGATTCAGAAACGATTGAAGTTGATGGCAAGCGCCTGATGGTTAAAAAGTTCATTGGCTATAAAGAAACTTTTTACGAGTTCAATACTCAGTGGGCAAAAATTGAACCTCCGATAGAGGGCTCGAAAATATTTTATATTAGCCAATCCAACATGCGGGTTGAGCTTGGGCAGTTTATTCGATACGAGCAACAGCTTGCTTTGATTAGGCAGATGCGAGCGTACTTAGGTTAATTGTATATTGCTTAATCTCCATGCTACTAGGGCGCTAGAGAAAATTTGAATGCAAAGCAATATAAAAGTAAGGCTGTTGACGATTACAAAGTAGTTTGCAAAAGGTGAGAGCATTACAGGCATGCCATCTTGCAGCGCTGTTTCTCTTAAGTAATCCATGCGCGGTATGAGTAAAAAACTTGCCACCCCAACAGCGACTATCAATATCAACGATGGCAGACGAACTACTTTCAGTTGAGAGATGCCGCGCTTAATCAAGATGTTGGAGAGACTGAGGATGATAAAAGCGCATCCTAAAAAGTAATACGAGAGATGTTGCATCAGTAGGTGGGCAATCATTCCAGCCGCTTGAGAATCTTCCATTAAAAGATAGGGAGCGAAGCACCCAAGGGCTTGAGCCATGATGCCGCCGGCCATCAGGCAGGCAAGCAAGCGCAGTAAGCGCAGTGATAAGCGGTATTTGATCGTAGAAGCTTCAACCATGGGATAAAAAGGGTTAATTAATGCGCTGCAGCACAAAGTTGGAATCAGTTTCATACTAGCCCTAATCTAATTTTTATGCCAAATACACCATGGAAGTCACTAAAGCAGTCAAGGTAGCCCTAAACGCCTTGGTCGATATTGCAAGCCACTCTACCAATGGTCAGCTAGTACCTGTTCCAGAAATTGCTCAGAGACTACAAATGTCGATTAGTCGTATTGAGCTTTTACTACGACCTCTTCGGGAGTCGGGCTTAGTGATTGGAATCAAGGGGCGAACTGGCGGCTATCAGCTCCTAAAAGATCCTCGCATGATTACGATTAAAGACATCGTTTTGGCGATGAACCGTATTAAAAAGAGAAAAGTAGAGGTATCTGATATTGCAAAAGAACTTTATCAGTCTCTAGAGACTTATATGATGAACTGCATCTCTAATGTGACCTTAGCATCTGCTATCAAAGACTATATTCCACGCTTTAGTGAGGCACAAACTGCGCCTGAAAGAAAATCCTACTTTCCTATCGAGTCTGAAGTGAAGGTGAAGCAAGAAAAAAGACCTAAGGGAGAGTTTCAGAAAGTGGTGAAGACTTCATTTAAAAAGTCAGAAGAATTCCCACGCGGCCCAAACTCAATTTTTAGCTTTGCTGACTATCTGAATAAAAACTCACCAGCAAACTAAAGCTGCCAAGTTATTTGCCGTGGACATCAAAGAGGTTTCCTATCCTGATTTAGCTTTTGTAGATATTGAAACCACGGGGTCTCATTTTGATCGTGATCGGATTACAGAGATCGGTATCAAAACGCTTGCAAGCAATCAAATTCAGGTATGGGAACAGTTAATCAACCCAGAAACCTTTATTCCACAAAACATTCAACGACTTACCGGCATCTCCCCCCAAATGGTGGAGAACCAACCCTCCTTTGAGCAGATTGCGAGAGATTTAAAACAAGAGCTTGAGGGAAAAATCTTCGTTGCTCATAACGCCCGATTTGATTATGGATTTATTAAGGCTTCTTTTAAAAGAATCGGAATTGAATTCAAGCCCAAGGTCTTATGTACGGTAAAACTTTCTAGACTGCTGTTTCCAGAGCAGCCTCGCCATAATCTCGATACCATCATTAATACCCATGGTCTTCAGGTTAGCGCTCGTCATCGCGCACTCGGTGATGCTGATTTATTGCTGCAGTTTTGGAAAGTATGTGAAACAAAGTTTGGTAAAGAAAAACTCAATGAAGTCATCAATCAACTCATTGGCAATCCAAGTCTGCCGCCAAATATAGATAAGGCATTGATAGATTCCATCCCCGAGGCTCCTGGCTGCTATATTTTTTATGGCGAAAACAAAATACCTCTGTACATCGGCAAAAGTATCTCCTTGCGTAGCAGGGTAATGGGGCACTTTCAAGGAGCCCTAACGCAGCGTAAAGAAATGAAACTCTCTTTACAAATCCGAGATATTGATTGGATCGAAACGAGCGGAGAGCTTGGCGCCCTTATTTTGGAGTCTAGGCTAATCAAAGAACGTATGCCTAGTATGAACATCAAGCTGCGTAGATCAAAAGACCTGTGTGCTTGGAGTCTGGTTGAGGATGACTCTGGGGTGCTTACACCCGTCTTGGTTACCTATCATCAACTAGCCCCTGGCTTGCAAGAGAACTTATATGGCTTGTTCTACAGCAAACGGGAGGCGCATGCATATTTGAAGGCTATTGCTAAGAAACATCATCTTTGTGAAGCATTGCTCGGTATAGAGAAGAGAATTGAAGGTAAGGCCTGTTTTGGATATCAGGTAAAGCAGTGCGGGGGCGCCTGTCTCAATCTCACCCCGATTAGCCTGCATAACCTACAGCTGAAGACAGCGCTAGAGCTCTTCAAAGTTCAGGTGTGGCCTTATGCTGGCCCTATTGCGATTAAAGAAGGTGGCGAGATGATTGTGATTGATCAATGGTGCTATCTTGGTACTGCCATTAATCAAGATGAGCTTTATGAGCTCGCAGAATCTGGCGAAGCTGAGTTTGATTTGGATATTTACAAGATAGTCAAAAAAGCCTTATCGGGTGTCTATAAACAACATGTGATGCCCATTAGTATTCAATAAGAATATTTCATTAGCATGCAATCATCTTCCAATCAATGACTACTGCAATCTACTGGTTTAGAAACGATCTTCGCATAGAAGATAACCCAGCATTGGTGCTGGCTTGTAAGAGCGCTGATTTTCTCCTACCTATTTACGTTCATGACAAGCGCTTAGAGGAAGAAACCCCATGGGGATTCTCAAGAATCAGTGAGCACCGTAAAGTCTTTTTACAAGAGTCATTAGAAGATTTAAGAGCGCAGCTAAGAAGCTTGGGATCTGATTTAGTTGAACTTTCTGGTGATTTTAGGGAGGTATTTTCAAATCTACGCACTCAACTTGGCGTAAGTCAGATCTATTGCGAACAAATTGAAGTGCCCGAAGAATTGCAGCAAGTCTCTGCGTTGCGAGATATTGGCTTTGAGGTTCAAACTGTATGGCAATCGAGCATGTTAGATCCTCATTCTTTGCCATTTCAATTGAAGCAAATGCCAGATATCTTCACGCAATTCCGGCAACAGATTGAAAAGTCTAAATTGAGATTTGCAAAGCCTGTAGATAGCGTACAAGTGATTCCGCCATTGCCAAATGATGGAGCGGCTTATGGCCTGCAAACTGGGGCCGACACTAAGGCCAGCAATAGCTTGTTTATCGGCGGGGCTCGTAGCGCACATACGCATATTCATCAATACTTTGAGCGTCGTCTAGTCGACACCTATAAGCTCACTCGTAATCAACTTGTAGGCATGGATTACTCCAGTAAATTTTCTCCTTGGCTTGCTTTGGGTTGTTGCTCTGCAAGAACTATTGCAAATGTGCTCTCAGATTATGAGAGCCGGTATGGTGCAAATGACGGTACTTACTGGCTTTGGTTTGAGTTGCTTTGGCGGGATTATTTCCGCTTCCTACACTTTAAGTATGGAGCTAGACTTTACCGGTCAGCAGGTCTGGGTAGTAACAGAGGCAATTCATTTGATGGTCTCAAATTTAATCAGTGGGCCTCAGGAAATACTGGGACGCCCTTGGTTGATGCCGCTATGCGTGAATTAAGCAAGACAGGTTTTCTATCTAACCGCATGCGTCAGATTGTGGCAAGCTTCTGGATATACGATATGCAAGGTGACTGGCGATCCGGTGCTGCATGGTTTGAATCTCAACTCATTGACTACGATGTGTATAGCAACCAAGGAAATTGGCTCTATATTGCCGGCAAAGGTACAGATCCAAGGGGTGGCAGACCATTTAATGTCGCCAAACAAACAAAGGACCATGATCCTGATGGCGCATATCAAAGGATGTGGCTAAACGAGGCTGCCTAGTACGCTGGGGTAAATGCCTAGAGCAATTGACATGTGAGCTCTCTAGTATTAGCGAATGTCTCAGCTAATCGAATTAACTTATGTAAGTGAACCAGCTCAAAATATGTCTTTTTTGGGTTTGATGCGTCTTTTATATCACTCATATTCGAATAACCAAGCCCTGGGCATCACTGGAGCGCTTATTTATGAGAATAATAAATTTGGTCAAGTGATTGAAGGGGCGGAAAAAGATATCGAAGCCTTGTGGCAAAAAATTCAAAAAGATGGCCGACATAAAAATGTTCGCTTAATTGAGGTCAAGCCCATTAGTGAGCGAAGCTTTAGTAAATGGACCATGGTTTTTCAAGGAAGTGAAGAGATTGCCAAAACCCTGCCAGAAGTGAGTGCTGCAGTTGAGGATATTGAGTTTCCGGTAGGTCACCCATTATTAATTGCCTTGAGAGATAGCGGTTAAGAAGACTGGGTATTCATCGGTTTCTGCTTTACTGATTAGACTTCAATCTAGTAAACCCTTTAGCAAAATCAATGACTTAGGAAAAAACACCTAGGTCATTTTTCTATCTGTGTCGCTCAAGAATTAAGTAATTGATATCGGCTATTGACACAATTGCCGTTCCTCGATAAATTAAACAAGTGTTTAATAAAACTTAAATAAGGCATGGAGACAATGAAAAAAATTAATCGCGCTGATCTAACGGCAGCTTCAGAAAAATATAAAAATTGGGGTAAGTGGGGACCAGATGACGAGATTGGTACTCTGAATTTCACTAGTCCAGAAGACATTGTCTCGGCAGCACAATTGGTTCGTAAGGGCAAAGTGATTTCATTGGCTCTCAATTTTGATAGCAATGGCCCTCAAGGAGCCAAGACAAAATATCCATCCATGGGACGCATTAATCCTGTGCACACTATGCTCCGTACAGGAACAGATGCCTATGCGGGTGTATTGGATAAACGTGGCATTCGTGCTGCTGACGATATGGTTGTGATGCCTCTTCAATGCGGTACCCAATGGGATGGATTGGGACATGTTTTTTATGAAAACTACATGTATAACGGCTACGATTGCCGTGAAGTCTCGTCAGCTGGTGCGGCAAAATGCGGTATCGAAAAAACGAAAGCCAAGATGGTTGGGCGAGGCATCTTGCTCGATGTAGCAAGAGCTAAAGGGATGGATTGCTTGCCTGATGGTTATGGCATTACCTGTCAGGACTTAGATGACACCGCCAAGAAGCAGGGTATCGAAATTAAGCGCGGCGATTACATCATTGTTCGTACCGGTCAGATGGAAGAAAAAATTAAATCCGGAAGCTGGGATGGATATCCTGGTGGCGATGCTCCTGGATTTGCATTTGAAACCCTTGAATGGATTCAGCGTACCGAGTTGGCAGCATTAGCTAGCGACACCTGGGGATGCGAGGTTCGTCCAAATGAATCTGAGGCTGGCATCAATCAACCATGGCATTGGATCACCATTCCAATTATGGGCATGACGATGGGCGAAATTTTTTATTTGAAAGACATCGCTGATGACTGCTTAGCAGATGGCATTTATGAATTTATGTTTGTCGCTCCTGCCATTCCAATTACTGGGGCTGTTGGTTCGCCGACTAACCCGTTAGCAATTAAATAAGAGCCTTAGGCCAAAAAATTCCATAAATGTGGATTGGAGACAAAATGCGTATTTCTGTTTGCGACGTATGCAGTGATTTCTATAAGGTACTGCGGCTCGGGCTGATTGGTGGTCTTAGCCTGTTGGCAATCAACGCTATGGGGGCTTATCCTGACAAACCTATCAAATTGGTTGTCGGATTTCCTCCTGGCGGGCCAACAGATATGACCGCTCGTATCATTGCGCCGAAGCTAGGTGAACTCCTGAAGCAGTCTGTTTTTATTGAAAATAAGGCAGGTGCAGGGGGCAACGTTGCCGCGCAGGTGGTAGCGAATTCTCCTCCCGACGGCTACACCTTTTTGGTGAACTCTGCAGCTTTTGCGGTAAATCCATCGCTGTATGGCGCGGCAGCGGGTTATAGTCCGGAAAAGAATTTTGTGCCAGTAGTGTTCGTTTCCACTCAGGCCAATGTTATTAGTGTGAATGAATCTGTTCCAGTAAAAACATTGGCTGAACTTAAAGAGTATTCGGCTAAGAATAAATTATCGTATTCAAGCCCAGGTTATGGAACAACGCCACATTTAACTTGTGAAAATGTATTTCGCTTGCAATGGAAGCAAGATATTAATCACATTCCGTACAAAGGCGCTGGCCCTGCTTCAATGGCTGTAGTCGGTGGTGAGACTCCTATTGCTTGTACAGCAGTAGCTGGCGTGTACCAGTTTTCTAAACAAGGAAAAGTGCGCATCTTAGCAATCTCCAGTGAGAAGCGCTCTCCTAACTTGCCAGATGTCCCTACCTTAATTGAATTAGGGTATCCGCAAATTAAGGATTACACCTGGTCTGCAATGATGGCTCCAATCAAAACACCCAATGACATTGTTCTGAAGATGAATCAAGCGGTCAATACAGTTCTACAGATGCCTGATGTCAAGGAGCAGATGGATAGGGCTGGTTTAGTTGTGATGGGCGGAAATCTTCAGCAGACCAATGAATACATGGGTGAGGAAGTTACCCGCTGGTCGGCTATTGTTAAAGCGCTGGGGGCTAAGGTTGAGTAGGAGGAGCTAAGAAACCTTGTTCGCAAAAATCCAAAATTTCAGGGATGGCTTGCGTGAGGTTTCCTCCTTTACATCGACCTTTTGAGATCACTTCTATGCGACCAGTATTGGACGCTACATACAAATATAGACCCATGACAAAAATTAAGCGCCAGGAAATGGATTCTGCACTTAATTTAGGAAGAGTTGTTTTCAACTCCTCCATAAAGCGTAGGCTAGTTTTGTCATATAGCTTTGATCGCAAAGCGTTTTCAATACTTTTTGGTTCGTTATGAAGTCGCGCTTGCAGCTTTACAAAGCTTTTTCCGCCCTTATCTTCATTTGCCATCCGCAATGGGGGGTAGATAAATGCGTATATCAATTCGCGCAAAGGTATCGGTTTATTTTTGGCTCTTGTTTTAGCTTCGCTCAAGAGCGTATTGCGTTCTTCCAGAATAATGCTGGCGCGTCGCTCAAATACGGCGTTAAACAACCCCTTTTTATTTTGAAAATGGTAATTAATCAATGCCTGATTTACTTTTGCGCGGGTTGCAATATCGCGCACCGTAGTCATGGCATAGCCATGTTCAGAAAACAGGGCTTCTGCAATGTCGAGCAAACGCACGGCAGTGGTATTGCTTGAATGAGGACGTACTTTTTTAACCATTATTTTTTTAATTAATTTCAAATCACTTTAACAAAAGGAAATGCGATGAGCAAAACAATTTTGACATGTGCAGTAACAGGGAATTTAACAAAACCGGAGATGACCCCTTATCTCCCTATAACGCCGCAGCAAATTGCTGATTCTTGCTTGGGCGCGGCTGATGCAGGGGCTGCAGTAGTCCATATCCATGTGCGCCACCCAGATACCGGCAAGCCATCCATGGAAGTGGATCATTATGCCGAGGTTATTCAGCTTATTCAAAAACACAATAAAGAGCTCATTATTAATTTAACAACAGGCCCAGGCGGTAGATATGTGCCAACCGAAGGTGATCCTAAGTTATTTGCGCCTGGCACTACCTTATGTGACCCGCTAAAGCGCGTAGAGCATATTGCAAAACTAAGGCCTGATATTTGCTCTTTAGACTTGAACACAATGAATTCTGGTCCAGACGTAGTGATGAATACGCCCTCTAACGTCCGTAAGATGGCAAAAGTAATCAGAGATGCAGGCGTAATGCCTGAGTTGGAGATTTTTGATACCGGGGATTTGAATTTAGCAAAAGATTTATTTAAAGATGGCACGCTTGAGGGTCCGGGTTTGTATACCTTTGTCATGGGTGTGAAATACGGTCTCAATACCGATCCCGCAACTCTGCTTTATATGCGAGATCAATTGCCTGTAGGTGCTCAATGGGCGGCATTTGGTATTAGTCGTGCTGAATTTCCGATCGTTGCACAAGCATGGCTCTATGGCGGACATGTTCGAGTTGGCATGGAAGACAATATTTACCTTGAAAAAGGTGTGCTCTGCGAAAGTAATGCTCAGTTAGTTGAGCGTGCTCATCGTATTCTGAGGGATATGGGCGGTGAATTAGCTTCATCCAACGAGGCGCGCGCGATGCTGGGTCTCAAGAAAACCAATTCATAGAGGCAACAATGGAGCACCCAAAAGGCTACGTTCGTCGCATTGTTACAGGTCATGATGCTGAGGGGAATGCCATCGTTACACACGATGGTGCGGCCCCTTCAGTCCATTCCAATCCCCTAAGAGTTGGATTTTATTTAACGAATTTGTGGCATACCGACGCAATGCCAGCCCCAATTGATAATTCACCGGATACTACTTCACGCCCATTGCAATTAGAGCCCCCAAAAAATGGCACTGTTGTAAGAATTATCGAATTCGGTCCTGAGGGCGAGTGGCTTCATAAATTGGCTCAAAATGAAGCGAAAAGTGTCTTTGGCTCCATGGGTACCAATAAGGCCTCTACCTATGAAGCTGGCGCCCATCCTCTCATGCATCGCACTGAAACGGTAGATTATGCGGTGGTGCTTGAGGGTGAAATTTATCTTGTATTAGATAAAGAGGAGCGTCTCATGAAGCAAGGTGACTTCTTGGTAGAAAGAGGGACAAATCATGCTTGGAGTAATCGCTCCGGTAAGCCTTGCAAAATGCTTTTTGTGTTGATTGATGGCAAGTTTGATCCTGAGATTCAGAAACACTTTTAAGGTAAATCATGAAGGCTTTATTGCGCTCATTAGCTTGTATTTGTGCTCTGTTTTTTCTAGGTTCTACGCACTTTGTGAGCGCCCAAAGCTATCCAGATAAATCAATCCGCTTGATGGTGGGTTATGCACCCGGTGGCCTGACTGATGGAGTTGCGCGTACTTTGTCCCCGCAATTATCTGAAATACTGGGCAAGCAAGTAGTTGTTGAAAATCGTGGCGGCGGCGGGAGTTCAATTGCAACTGATGTAGTCGCTAAAGCACAGCCTGATGGCTATACGCTTCTCATGGCAGATCAGGCATTAATTAGTAATCCCAGCTTATTTCCAGCATTGCCCTACGATACCTTCAAAGACCTTCAGCCAGTAGCTCTTGTTGGAACGGCGGCTTCGGTGATCGTCGTAAATTCATCGGTGCCAGTTCGAGATTTAAAAGCCCTAATCGCTTTGGCTAAGAGTAAGCCAGGTACTTTGAACTATGCATCGGGCGGAAATGGAACAATGACGCATTTGGCTGGTGAGTTATTTAAACAAGTCGCTCGTGTTGATATTGTGCATATTCCTTATAAAGGTACTGGCCCTGCAGTTGTTGATTTACTGGGGGGTCAGGTGCCAATGATGTTCAGTAGTATTGGGCCAGTAGCGCAATACATCAAGTCAGGGCAACTAATTGCCTTGGCAGTTACAGGAGAAAACCGCTCACCTGCGTTGCCTAATGTGCCAACCCTCTCTGAATTGGGTCTTGTGCAAGCAACGGTAATTGGTTATTGGGGAGTAATGGCACCCGCGGGGATGTCTAATGAAATTACCGAAAAACTTGCAAAGGCTATAAATGAAGCGGTTAAGCGTCCCGATATGAATCAGCGACTTGTCAATCTAGGGATTGATCCGTCTTTTGCATCAGGACTCCGTTATGAAAAGATCTTAAGCGCCGAGATTCCTAAATGGAGTCAGGTAATTAAGAATGCCAATATCCGAATTGACTAAGCTTTAGAAAGGCGCCAGTGAGAATCGTAGACATTAGAGAAGTTGCGATACCCTTGAATTCAAGTATCCGCAATGCGGTATTTGATTTTAGTGAGATGACTACATCGGTAGTAGCGGTGATAACGGATGTGATTCGCGATGGTAAGCCCGTAGTTGGATTTGCCTTTAACTCCACAGGGCGCTATGCCTGTGGTGCGCAAATGCGGGACCGTTTGATTCCACGCATTATGAAAGCTAATCCCGAATCCCTATTAAATGATGCAGGCAATAATTTAGATCCTGAAAAAATACTAAGCTGCATGATGCAGCGAGAAAAACCAGGTGGACATACGGAGAGATCTGTAGCTGTTGGAACTATTGAGGTTGCCATTTGGGATGCGGTTGCAAAGATTGAAGGCCTGCCATTGCATGTCACCTTGGCAAACCAGTTTTCTGGCGGAAAAGTGCGCAAAGAAATTCCTTGCTATGTAGGCGGTGGGTGGTACGCACCCAATAAAGGAATTCCTCAGCTATTGGAGGAGATTCAGAGTCGACTTGATCAGGGCTACACCACCATGAAAATCAAGGTTGGTGGTGCCCCTATAGCGGAGGATATTGCCCGAGTAGAGGCTTCCTTGAAGATTGTTGGGGGAGGGCAAAATTTGGCAGTAGATGCTAATGCGGGGCTGAGTCCAGAGCGTGCACTTGCTTACGCTAAAGCACTACAACCTTACCAACTCCGTTGGTTTGAGGAGCCTACCGATCCGCTAGATTTTGCCTTACTTGCAGAAATTGTTGACATCTATTCAGCGCCGATAGGAACTGGAGAAAATCTATTTTCAACACAAGACATCCGTAATCTCGTTCAGTTCGGTGGCTTACGTAAGGAGACTGACATTATTCAAATTGACATTCCACAGTCCTATGGAATCGTTCAATTTAGTAGAACATTGAAAATGCTGGAGGATCGTGGCTGGGGAAGACATTCCATTTTCCCTCATGGAGGCAATCAAATGACATTGGCAATTGTTGCTGGCTTTGGTTTGGGTGGATGTGAAGCATATCCAGGAACATTCGGAGTCTTTGCGGGATTTGCAGACGATTCTCAGGTTGCTAATGGAAAAATCAATTTATCCGAGCAGCCTGGAATTGGTTTTGAAGGACAAAATGCCCTTTATGAAATCATGCGCAATATTGTTTAGTGTTAGCTATCACCCGGGAGAGCAATGAGTTCCTTTAAACCAGTAGATGAATTAAATGGCAAGGTTGCGGTAATTATTGGCGGCAATGGTGCTGTCGGATTTGCTACGGCCAAACGATTGGCTAAATTAGGTGCAACTTGTGTATTGATTGGGCGACATTCCCTTGAAAGGGGGGTCGAGCAGATCAAGCAATTGCCTCCTGGCAAACATTTTTGCTTGAATGCTTCAATTACGGATTCGGCCACTTTAATTGCCGCAGCAAAAGAAGTCGAAAGACGTGTGGATAGATGCGATATCTTGGTGAACTCAGCAGGCTTTACAAAACCAGTCCCAGTTGCAGATTTGAATGCATTAACAGATGACTTAATTGATGAGGTATTGAAGGCCAATTTTCGAGGGGTTTTTGCTTCGATTAGGGCATTTCAGCAGTTGCTTAAGGCAAATGGCGATGGATTAGTTGTGAATGTCTCTTCAATTGCTGGCTTCACTGGTGTTGGCAGTAATCTTGCTTATGTCGCTGCTAAGGCGAGTCTTGATATTGTGAGTGAGTCTTTAGCAAAAGTTTTAGCGCCGGAGATACGCGTCTTATGCGTGTCTCCAGGTGTAGTGGATTCTGGTTTTGTACCGGGACGCGGAGCCGACTTCAATGATAAAACTGCAGCAACAACCCCATTAAAGCGTATTGGTACCCCTGATGATGTTGCGGCTGCGATTGAAGCTTGTGCAACACGGTTAAGATTTTCAACAGGAACCCGAATAGTGGTTGATGGTGGTCGACACCTCTAATTCGAAGGAGGAGACTAGACTCAAAAATAATATAGAAAGAGACTATGAGATTATTTAGCTTTATTCAAAACGGTAAAAAAAGTATCGGCGTTCTTTGCAAGAAAGATTCGAATGAATTTGTAGATTTATGTGCTACGAACTCAAGTATTCCAACAGATTTGTACGGTCTGATTGCGATAGACCCTCAGTTTACAAAAGCAAAAGAAGCACTTTCTAATCCGAATGCTGTCATCAAAAATATTGCTGATATTCAGTTTGATATTTTGATTGATCGCCCTGGAAAGATAGTCTGCATGGGTCTGAACTATGCTGACCATGCTAAAGAGGGCGGCAATGCTCGGCCAGACTACCCAAGCTTTTTTCTACGGGGCCCTAGTTCGCTTACCGCACATCAGGCTTGCATCATTAGGCCCAAGGTATCCGATAAGTTGGATTATGAAGCGGAGTTGGCCTTTGTTGTTGGTAAAAAGGCACGTAATTTAACCAGAGAAAACGCGCTGGATTGTATAGCTGGCTACAGCATCTTTAATGATGCTAGCTTAAGAGATTACCAGCGCAAAACAACCCAATGGACTATAGGTAAAAACTTTGATCAGACCGGAGGATTTGGTCCATGGCTGGTAACGCCAGATGAATTGCCGCTGGGCGCACATGGCCTACAAATTCAGTCAAGATTAAATGGCGCAGTAATGCAGAATGCAAATACTAAGGATTTCTTATGGGATGTCGTAGAAACCATTATCTTGATAACAGAATGCATGACCTTGGAGCCTGGTGATGTAGTGATTACGGGAACGCCTGCAGGAGTAGGCTATGCTAGAACTCCACCAGTATTCATGAAGCCTGGCGACATCTGCGAAATTGAAATCGAAAATATTGGCGTATTGCGTAATTCGATAGAGGATCAGACGTAATAATCTTCAGAACAATAGGGACTCTCACTGGAAATAGTGGGGGCTTTGACTTCAAGCGCATATTCAATAGGCTTGCTATCCTTAGCCTTGTTTTCCTATATTTGAATTGCAATCAATGAATATCCATGCCGATTACAGTAAGCGAGTTGTCATTAATCACCATGACTTACCTTGGGTTCCTAGTCCTGAATTCGGGATTGAAAGACGTATGCTCGATCGCATGGGTGATGAGGTAGCAAAAGCGACCTCAATTGTTCGCTACCAGCCCGGCTCCAAATTTCAAACACATACTCACGAGTTTGGTGAAGAGATTCTTGTTTTGGAGGGTGTCTTCAGTGACGAAACTGGTGACTATGAAGCTGGTACCTACATCATGAATCCGCCGGGTTCATCGCATGCACCCTATAGCCAATCTGGCTGTACGCTGTTTGTTAAGCTCAGACACCTTGGCCCAGAACAGGTCGAGCGAGAAATTATTGACACCACAAAAGCACCTTGGTATCAGGGCATGGTCCCCGGTCTTACAGTCATGCCGCTGATGCAGCAGGGAAGTGGATCGACTTTAGTACGCTGGGCTCCTCAAACCTATTTCAGTCCACACAAACATTATGGCGGCGAGGAAATCTTTGTTGTTGATGGCGTATTTGAAGATGAGCATGGCCGCTACCCTGCAGGTTCATGGATTAGAAGCCCTCATATGAGTCTGCATCAGCCTTTCAGTAAAGAAGGCTGCACTATCTTTGTAAAGACGGGGCATTTGCTGTCATAAGCCCAGATGAGATTGGAGGCGGAAGCCTAGAATCGAACCAGGGTAATGAGATTTGCAATCTCATGCATAACCACTCTGCCATTCCGCCACAGCTGCCTTTATAACTGAAAAATATTTTTTCCGCTGGATGGATGATCTGGTGCTGAACTCTATTCAGTAACAGCATGCACTAACTTGTCATGAAACCTTCATCAGATTGACTTATCCCCCTCTTACATTGATTGAACAGAAATTTATTTCTAAATCATATAAAGGGTAAAGAAAAAATGAAAACGCTTATTAAAAATTTCATGGGGCGTAGACCTCATTTCTGTTTCATCATGATTGCTGCAAGTTGCTTGGGAATTGGCTTGGCCGTAACTCAGGTTCAAGCAAATATTCCGGATGCTTCAACAGAATCGAATAATCCGCACCATCTCCCAAATGAATTTAATCCAAAGTTACAAACCTTGGATGAAAAGATTCAAATAGCCACCCTTGAGGCAAAGAAGGTTCTTGGCATGACACAAGAGGGGGTTTCACAGGAGCTTGAGACTATCCACAGTATTGCCTTCAAAGGAGTGACTGTCAGCTCTAAGCCAGTTTTTGATTACACCACTGGTACATCAAACTAATTCTGTAGGGGGCTAGGTATTAAAGCCTAGTCCTCTAAATCCTCGCTGCTGTCATCGATTCGATATTCCACTTTGATTTTCTTCAGTATCGGATGCAGTAGTGCATCCCTGCTTTTTGAAGTGGGATCAGTTAAATAGCAATAGCAATAAAAAGGAATCGGTTCTTTTTCAGCCAGCTCGCGATCTTCAGTAGTAAAGGTAGTCATGGTGCTCTCCCTAAATCAATCAGATGGTTACCTATGGGCTGTTGGAACAAACGAATCGCAACCAGTAGCAATCCGAATTGATCCACATCTCCCATAAGTAGATTGCATTCTTAGCGTTTTAGTGTGACTTGTCTATCGCTTCCAAAATTATTTTTTGATAAATTTTAAGAGGTGAAATTGTCATATTTGAGCCCTTTATCTCAAGCTTAAATATGACAAAAAGTGACGAAAAAATTCATAAAGATGTCACATGAAAGGTAGAGCATTTCAGTCGAGTTCAATGCAAAATTGGAGGAGCATCAAAATGTCAGATCAACACTTAAATGACAAGGTCATTAACTTTAGAAGAATGGCTGCGGAGTATTTTCAAAAAGCGGCCTGGAATCAGTTATTAGCCTTAGATAATTACAGGGAAAACAACTTTGAAGTGGCGGAGCGATTTGCCCAACTTTCTTTCGAGGATCAAATGAATGCGGTAGAGTATGCAGAGTTGGCAGATGCCGAATCAGAGCTCTTGCTTGATTTGGAGTTATTGGGGGAAAGTTGATCGTTAAGAGTGGCCGAGTGGCTATCAAGGTTTTAGTTGCTTTATTCCTGGCAATTGGAATTTCATATCAAGCTGCTTCAGCTACTGTCGCTAGAAGCGATATTCTTTTGCACATCGCCACTCAGTGTGTTGATCCATCCAAAACCAATTACTGCTCTAACTGTATGCTCCCAAGAGCGGATGCAGGCTGTGGAAATACTTCAGAGTGTAAGAAAACCAACGAAGTTTGGGCGCTGAATAAAAAATATACCGCAATCAGAGATATTAAGATGTGCGGTTGTCCGGCTAGCTTTGTTCATGGGCTGGCGATACCTAGAGATGTCGTCACTGGTATTGAGGATCCAAATCGAGAAGAGGATATCTGGCAATTTGCTTGGGTCATCGGCCTGGAGCGTATCGAGCCAGAATCACTGGCATTGGTAGTCAATCCCAAATCAGAACGATCACAGAATCAACTGCATGTGCATATTCTCAGGTTAGATAAAAATGCACGCGCAACATTTTCTGGCTATTCCCATGCGTATATTCAAAATCTCGATCAGGTTTGGGGTATCGCTCAAAAGATTGCTAATTCTCAAGGCTTAAGTGATTATGGGGTCTTGGTTGCCCAAGAGTCTTCTGGTCGATATATCGTGCTTGTTAGTCCCCAGAGCCCTGAGGCTGCTTTTACAGTATGGAATTGCAATCATTAGCTACCCAACCAGCATCAATTCAATAGCAAGCTTTATTGAATGTGCATTTTCGGTTTGGGTATAGTAGAACTCATCAGCAGACTATCTCAATAACTTACTTGCAAGCCATGAAAAAACTAATTTCCATTTTGATTCTGGGTATCTTTGTAGGAGCAAATTCTTCTACTGTTTTTGCTAATCCTCCGGTTGCTCCGTTTTATGCATCCCTCCAGAACATGACCCCAAGCGGTCAATTGGGTCAGGTAATCAAGAAAGAGCCTGTTCAAACCTCGGTAAAGGGTTCTCAGGCATGGAGGATTGCGTACATTTCTTCGGATTTTGGTGGCAAGAAAACAATTGTGACTGGCCTAGTAGTTGCCCCAAAAGGAGTACCGCCTAAAGAGGGTAGGCCCATCATGACTTGGGCGCATGGTACGACGGGTGCTGCTCAAAATTGCGGCCCATCACAGGTTCTGGACCCTGTAGTCCCGCTCAATGAATATTTTTTAATTGGCGGAAACTCTTGGACGGATTATGGAATCCCTGCTGTTGAAGAATTTATTCAAGAAGGCTATGTAGTCGTTGCAACTGACTATCAAGGTCAGGGTGGTGGGGGAAGACATCAATACGCTCTCGCTTCTACAAACTCTATGGATACGATTGATGCTGCTAGAGCGGCCAGCTCCATGAAAGAAACTGGCGCCGGTAAGAAAACCATTGTCTATGGTTGGTCTCAAGGCGGTGGCGTAGCAGTGGCAGCAGCGAGCATGCCAGAGTATTTCTCGAAAAAGGGTACAGCTGCTGACAATCTTGAATTAGTTGGTTCTGTAGCCCTGGCTCCTGACGATATTGCCATCATGCTGCCTGGAGCTACGGTCGATCAGGCTAGTGCGCAAAAGTCTCTGAGTGGATTGATTCAGATGTTTACTAGTAATGTCTTTGATTTTTCTCACATGGCAATGAGCATGTGGGGAGTGCAGGCCGCTAATTCGAAATTAAAGTTAACGGACATCTTTACCGATGACGGCGCTAAAGTTCTGGATGAGGTTATTAGCAATAAGTGTATGCATGCTTTTGCAGACACGCTAAATTTCAACTTTGGTACCCAGTACAAAACACTCTTGAAACCGCAAATCAATAATCCCTTGGAGTGGACCAAGACCATGGTTAATGGTAGTGTCAATCCTATCAAGCCTATTGCACCAGTAGTCATTTATTGGGGAAATAAAGATACGACTAATCCTCCAATCATGGGTAAGCTCTACCAAGAGCAGATGTGCAAAATGGGCGGTAATGTGAATCGGGTTGAATTGCCAGGCAATCAATCGCATTTCACTACACCTGGGGCCTCAAAGCCTTTTTATCTGCCATGGATTAAGGATCGCTTGGCTGGTAAACCCGCCACCAATAATTGTGATCAGGCCGCGCAACTCCCAAGTTAAGTGCTTGGGGCCTATTGCTTCAATTGGGTAGCAATACGCCTAGTCAGTTTGGGTGAGCTTGAATCAATGTGAAAGCGATGGCGCTCTTCTTGCATTAGTAAGTCATCAGCCGTGAATCGATCAAAACGTCTTAAGTAGTCTGCCCAGGTTTCAAATACGAAATATTCTAAAAATTTTCCTGCATGCTCAGCATCCTCAAAGAGACTCCAAGATAGCGCCCCTTGCTTTAGACGTGAACGTCTAGTCTTTGCCATCAATTTTCTGAAATGCTCCACCTGTTCTTTATGGATATGGTATTCGACTGAGATCATGACTGGACCCTCGTCCAGATCAATATCTCTCGAGGGGTGCGGGCGCTCTATTGGGCATACTGGTGTGAGATCTTCCACTTCATGACCATGAATGCGGTGTTTGCGTATTAATAATAGGGCGATGATGCCAAAAATGGCGCTTGCTACTATGCCCGTTGTTACATCAGTTGAGTTAGTAATTTTTCCCCATACAACTGCACCAAGCGCGCTTCCACCCATCAGACTCATTTGGTAGAAAGACATGCCACGAGCCCTAATCCAATTTGGTAGGGAGAGTTGAGAGGTAGTGCTTAAGGTATTACCAACACTAAACCAAGACATACCGCTCACAATCATGATGGGTGCTGCATACCAAAGATTGGGTGCGAGCACTACTCCGGCTGAGCTAATAGAGAGAAAAATGATTCCGTAGCTTGCCATCTGCTGCGGTGTAAATTTCTCCCGTAAGTACTGTAGTTGAGAGCCAACAATGATGGCACCAAAACCAAGGCAAGAGAGTAGCAAGGTAAAAGTGTTGGCATCTCCACCAAAGTGGGATTTTGCGATCACTGGTAATAGCGCTAGCAGGCTAGACGACTGCATATAAAACAAAAATGATCGAATCAAAATCGATCGCATAGGTTTAGATTGGCGAATATATTGGGCGCCAACTCGCATCGCGCCAAAGAACCGCTCTCCTGGCAAGGTGGAGATATAACTCTGATTTTTCCAACGCAAGACAATCGCAGTCATGGCTAATGACAGAATCATATTTAAGGCAAATACATATTCAGTGCCTACCGATGCAATGATGAGGCCGGCAACTAGTGGGCCAAGAATGCGTGAGGCATTCATGGCGATGGAATTAAGTCCAAGCGCTAGATGCAACGTGTCGCGAGGGACTAAATCTGGAACGATGGCCGCATATACAGGCCAGCGCATTGCCAAGCCAATACCATTAATAAAAGTGAGCAATAGCAAGAATATTGGATCTAGGAGATTAAATACGGCAGATAGAAAAAGTAAGGTTGCATTAATTGCAAGCCATAGCTGAGTAAATACTAAGAAGTGTTTTCTATTGAGGATGTCTGCCAGCGCTCCGCTAGGAAGGCCAAACATTAATACCGGTAAGTTAGCGGCAGTTTGAACTAGAGCAATTAGGGTTGCAGATGTCGTTAGGGACGTCATCATCCAGGCTGCCGCTACATCATTAGTGTACATACATATATTGGCCACCAGCCAGGTCGACCATAGTGCTCGGAAGACGGGAATCTTTAAGGGCTCAAGCCATACGGGAAGCTTGGTGGGTATCAGGGAATCAGCGCTCATTGCATCATTATTCCCTAAACTCTACAGTTGTGATCGAGAGTATTCAATCTATCTATAGAAAGGAAGCCATATCAGCCTTAGCCGTACTGCTGCTTCTGTCCTTTATGGCGAGGGTTTTGTCTTATTGGGCTAGGCATAGTTCGCTTGTAAAGTAATGGAAAACAAAGCTCATTAAGAAAGGCAGTCATGACTCACCAACCACGCCGTCATTTTCTGAAAACTACAGTCGCAGGTACCGCAGCAGCAGTTGGCGGTTCGGGGTTCAGTATTCAAACAGCACAGGCTCACACAAACTCTGAGGCTAAGCTAGAAGCCAAGGCAAATCAAATCTCCCAAAAGCTGTTTGCTCAGGATGGTATGGCGGTGCCTATTGCAACTCAGCCTACAGTTTCACCATTGGCAAAAGGTCTTGATCGGTCCATGGTCCTTGGTGGAGGGGGTGAGTACTATATTGCTTGGTATTGTGGATTCTTTCATGGCCTTTATGAGGCAGGATTGGATATGGCCAATATTCCTGAGATGGTTGTAGGAACATCGGCAGGCTCTTATATGGGCTCCTCACTGTTGTCGGGAGAGTTCGGCCGCCTTCGTGCTGAGTTTGATTTCTTTGGCAAGTTCCCGCAAATCTTTGCAAAGATGGCGCCATTAGCAAACCCTAATCTTAGTCAGCAACGTGCTGATCAAATCAATATGAGCGCAAGTGATGGCAGCATTAAAACGCGCCAGATTATTGGGGCTGCAGCTTTAGCAGCTGACAACACACTCAACAGTGACCATATTGAAAAATTAGCGGCACTTTTGACGGGCGATAGTAAAAAAGATTGGCCTACCGCTCGGATGTTTACAACTGGGATTGATTGTTATTCAGGTGAGCGTTTAATTATTGGTCAAGCCGTTGCTAGAAAAAATAATATTCCATTGGCACACGGTGCTGCAGCCAGCAGTTCGTTGCCCGGTATTGGGGGTCCAACACTATTAGGTCAACGTTATGTCATGGATGGCGGTATCTGCTCCAATCCTGCGCATGTGGATGTCGTGGCTGGATCCAAAAGGGCATTGGTGATTACCTTGACTGATGGCATTACTGGCGCGGTATTGACGAGCATTCCGCATCCGATTGCACAAAACATTAAAGACGTTCAAGCAACGGGTACAAAGGTGCATTGGATTGTTGCTGGAACTCCTCCCGGAGTTAATCTTCTAGATCCAAAACAGATTGAAGGCGCCCTAAGAGTGGGATACGAACGAGCAAAGGTAGAGGCGCCAAAAATTAAGGCCTTTTGGGCATAGGTTTGAAACATGCTCTATTTAATAGCGGCGTAAGAATGGTATGGAAATACTAAAAATTCAGTTCTTGAGTTGAATTAAGGGAGGCAATCTTCAATGGCATTCAAAAATGTATTCCTTATATTGACAATTATTTTTTCAACTGCGTGTCTTTCTCAGGAATATCCCAATCGAACGGTCAAGGTGATTGTGGGCTATCCGGCTGGGTCATCGGTAGATCTTTACACCCGCAACATTAGCTCAAAACTACAAGATAGGCTGAAACAAGCATTTGTTGTCGAAAACAGAGTGGGGGCAGCAGGCACGGTTGCTGCTGAAGCGGTAGTTCACGCTAGTCCGGATGGTTACACCCTTCTGAGTACAGCATCTCAGATTGTCATTAATCCTTTTGTGCAAAAGATTTCATTTAACACTGAGAAGGATCTTGTTCCGATAGCTCAGACACTCTCTATTAGCTATCTTTTGGTAACTTCACCGAATTTTCCGGCGAATAATTTAAATGAGCTGGTTGATTATGTTCGCAAGAATCCCAAGAAATTCAATTACGGCTCCTATGGCAATGGTTCTGGACCTCACTTAGCTATGGCCATGCTGCAAAGGGCTTCAGGCATCGAAGTAACTCATGTGCAGTACAGGGGCTCAGGACAAATGTTGACTGCGTTAATGGCAAACGATATACAAATGTCTTTTGATACTACAACTGCCACATTGGAGTTGATTAAGGCTGGAAAATTAAAGGCAATTGCTATAGGCGGCCCTAAAGTGGTTGATGTTCTACCCAGTGTCCAACCCATTGCCCAGCTGTACCCAGGATTTAATTCGGATGGGTGGCAAGGAATCTTTGCTCCAGCCAATACGCCTTCTAATGTTGTTAGGAAACTGAATCTCGAAATTAACCAGATTATCCAAGGAGCAGAATTCCGCGATTTAGCTAAATCAAAAGGCGTTTCAGTTAGCTCTTCTTCACAAGCTGAATTTGCTGACTTCGTTAAGTCGGAGTTAAAGAGGTACGAACAAATAGTTAAAGAAAATAATATATATTTAGATTGAGCTCTAATTGCTTTGCTTGAGCTAAGAGATGGACTCAAGTAAGAATGGTGTAGAGTTTCTGCAAAAGATTGTAAAATAGTGGGAGACAAAATGTATAAATTGAAGGCAATAGTGCTTTTCTTATTCCAGTGTTTTTGGATTGCACATGCACAGGCAGAGCTGCCAGCTGGAATAAATGATCAAGCTATCCGGGCTGCCGCACTACAAAGCTTTCCAGAGTATTTAAATTTATTGACTCTACCTAACGATTCCATTGCTAGCGCAAAGGATATCCAAGTTAACGCCGATCAGATTGAGAAACTTTTTCAAAAGAGGGGGTTCTCAACTAAGCAGTTTGCAAACAATGGAAAGCCGCTCGTATTAGTCGAATTCCCCGCAGATCCTGGCAAAAAAACTATCTTGTTCTATATTCACTTTGATGGCCAACCTGTCATCCTTTCTCAATGGAGTCAAGCGAGTCCATGGCAACCCGTATTGAAGAAAAAAGGTGCGGATGGAAAGTGGCAGATAGTGGATATGCAGGAATTGATGAGGCCAGATTTTGATCCTGAGTTGCGGGTCTTTGGTAGATCCTCCGCGGATGATAAGGGTCCGATCATGATGTTCTTAGCTTCAATGGATCTCATGAAATCAAAAGGCCTAAAGCCTGCTATGAACATCAAAGTCATCTTGGATAGCGAGGAAGAAGTAAATTCTCCTGGCATTCCTCAGGCAGTTATTCAGAATAAAGAATTCTTAAAGGCAGATGCATTAGTGATATTTGATATGGCAAGCCATCCTAGTGGCAGGCCCACGGCTATCTTTGGTAATCGCGGGGTGCAGTGGGTTAACTTAACAGTCTATGGACCTAAAGCTCCACTTCATAGCGGCCACTACGGTAACTATGTTCCCAATCCCGCTTTTAATCTGGCAAGACTATTAGCCACGATGAAGAATGAGAAGGGGCAAGTTCTCATCCCTGGGTATTACTCAACAACTAAGCTAAGCCCAGAAGATTTAAAAGTGCTTGATGCAGTTGGTGATGATGAGGTAGCTCTAAAAAAACGTGTAGGTATTGCGAGCTCAGATCAGGTTGCCTCAAACTACCAGCGTTCGCTCCAGTACCCATCTCTCAATATTCGGGGATTATCTGCAGCAGGTGTTGGGCAAGAAGCCGCCAACATCATTCCAAAAGAAGCGATTGCTGATATTGATATCAGAACAACAACTGAAGCCAATGCTCAATACTTAACTGCTTTGATTAAAAAGCATATAGAGAAGCAAGGCTTTCACATCATTGATCATGATCCAACTGATGCTGAGCGGGCTCAATATCCTTTATTAGTAAAAATTACGGAAGGTTTACCGGCCGAAGCCGCACGTCAACCAATTGATACTCCCGTAAGGAGATGGGTTGAGTCGGCTGAGTTGAGCGCCTATAGTGATGTGGGGGGTATTAAGCCAGTCGTCATTCGGGCATCTGGTGCCACAGTACCAACCCATGAAATTGTTGGCCCATTAGATTTACCCTTTGTTATTATGCCAACCGTTAATACTGATAACAATCAACATGCATACGATGAGAATCTCCGTATGGGAAATTATTTATCGGGTATGCGCACCATGTTGGGGTTGATGAATACGCCTTATAAATAAAGATCTATCATATGCTAACGATCAATAAACAGAAAAGTAAGTAATGTCAAAAAAATTACGTGTAGGTATTTTAGAAGGCGATGATATTGGCCATGAGATTGTGCCTGTCGCAGTCGAGGTTGCAAAGGCTGCAGCCAAGCTTCATCAGGTCGATATTGAGTGGGTGCCTTTACCCATCGGCCGGCGTGCGCTTGATACTCATGGACACACTCTGCCACCAGAGACTCTAGAAACATTGCACACTCTGGATGGATGGATCTTGGGCCCCATTGGACATCGCGCATATCCAAAGCAAGCTAATGCGATCAATCCACATCCTATTTTGCGCAAGCAATTTAATCTATTTGCCAATGTAAGGCCCACCCGCTCATATCCAGACATCGGGTGTTTGCGCGATGATATTGATTTGGTCATTGTGCGAGAAAACAATGAAGGCTTTCAGCCAGACCGAAATATGTTGGTAGGTAATGCAGAGTTTCGTCCAAGTGACGAGATGACTTTATCTATGCGCGTGATCACTAGAACCGGTAGTCGTCGGGTAGCGCAGGCTGCCTTTGAATTAGCACGTCAACGCAAAAAACACTTGACCTATGTGCATAAAGATACGGTCTTCAAGCTGGGTTGCGGTATGTTCGTTGAAGAGTGCAAAAAGCTTGCATCTGAGTACCCAGATGTTTTAGTAGATGACGTCATTGTGGACACCATGGCCATGCGCCTTGTGCGAGACCCTCAGAATTTTGACGTGGTTGTTACTACTAATATGTTTGGCGACATCCTATCGGATGAGGCGGCGGGTCTTGTAGGTGGCTTGGGCATGGCGCCAGGTTTGTGCATTGGCGATGGCGATGTGGTGATGGCGCAAGCAACCCATGGCTCCGCTCCTGATATCGCCGGCAAAGGCATTGCCAATCCATATTCCATGATTGAATCGACTCGTATGTTATTTGATTGGCTTGGACATAGCCGTAATATTCCTGAGGCAGTAGCAATGGCAAAGGCAATGTCTGCCGCCACTACATTAGCTCTAGCAAATCCCAATGCTAGAACAGGAGATATTAATGGCAACGGTAATACCGCTTCAATGGCTAAAGCTGTATTAGAGGCTTTACGGTAATTCTGGGGTCATTTTGATGCTTGTTACACAAACGACAAAATCAGCCCTCTGCATTATTGCGGTAATGTATTCATTCTTGTCGTATGGGGATGAGTCACAGGCAGAGATTGATAAGGCACGAGTGTTTCCCGTACAGAAAAACCCAATCGTAGAACATAGCCAGAAAGCCAATCAGTCAGTAGGCACTGCGGGGGAGGTGGATAAGAAAAAGCCAGACCCTAAGGATACAAAATTCAATCTGGATGGGAATGGCGGTTCTACAAATCGATCGGCGGGTGGGAAGGCAATGCTAAAGCAGCGCATCCCATTTGATTAGCCTCGACCAACAAAAGGCATTTTTGTTGCCATGATGGTCATATTAAGAATATTGCTCTCGAGAGGTAGTTGGGCCATATGTAGCACAGCTTGACCAACATGGTCTACATCCATGCGAGGCTCAACCTTAATGGACTGATCGGCCTGCATGATGCCTGCGGCCATACGTTCAGTCATTTCAGTTGCAGCATTGCCAATATCGATTTGACCGCAAGCAATATTGAATGGACGCCCATCTAAAGCGATGGTTTTAGTGAGACCACTAATAGCATGTTTCGTTGCCGTATACGGTGCAGACATCGGTCTTGGTGCGTGAGCAGAAATCGAGCCATTGTTGATAATTCTGCCGCCTTGCGGAGATTGCGCTTTCATCATTCGAATGGCTTCTTGTGAGCATAAGAATGCACCGCAGAGATTGGCATTAACTACATCCATCCACTGTTCGTAGGTGAGATCTTCCATGGGAATTGCGGGAGCGCCAATACCGGCATTATTAAAAAGTACATCAATACGACCAAACTTTTCCTTGATGGCAGCGAACAGTTTTTTGACTTGATCTGGTTTGCCAACATCACAGGCAACTGCTAAGCAGTTATCAGACGTACCGCCAATGTCACTCATTGCTTTTTGCAGCTTATCTAAATTGCGACCAGTCAGGACGACTTGATAGCCACCCTGTAACAGGGCTTTAGCAGCTGCTCTACCGATACCAACGCCAGCTCCAGTGATGAGGGCGACTTTATTGTTTTGGCTCATTTGCTTCTTTCAAATTTTTGTCTCACCGCTATTTTATAGGGTTCTGAATGGCCCATTCAAGACTAGCTTAAATGAGCTTTGTAATATCTATTTTTCGCATATTTTCCTGATCAATCTGCGAGTTTAGTAAATAAGTCTTAAACTTGCGTAGTGCCAAAGTCCTCATCTCAATTACTCTCGGAATCGGATATTTCTCGCCTCATCGAAATGGCGTGGGAAGATAGAACCCCATTTGATGCAATTGAAAAATCATTTGGGCTATCTGAGTCCCAGGTGATTCAATTGATGCGCCAAGAGCTCAAGCGAAATTCCTTTGAGCTATGGCGAAAAAGGGTCACTGGAAGGGCAACAAAGCATGTTGCGCTTCGAAGTAAGTTGGTCGATCGCGCCTATTGTCCAACGCAATATAAAAACAAATGATCTCCTCCAAAAGACTTATCCTGATTCTGGGGGATCAGTTGGATTTACAGGGTGCCGCCCTACGAAATTTTAATTTCCAGACTGATGAAATCATCATGATTGAGTCGGCAGCTGAGGCTCAGTATGTATGGACGCATAAGGCAAAGATTGCACTATTTTTATCGGCTATGCGCCACTTTGCGCAAACCTTAAGCAAGCTCAAGTATCCCCTTGCCTATATTAAAAATTCATCTCCGCCCATCGTAGAGGTCTTAAAAGAAAAGCTGATTAAAGATGGCATTACCCACCTCATTTGTGTGGAGCCTGGAGAGTGGCGCTTAAAGCAGCAAATTGAAGAAATGGCTGCAACACTCAAGATCAAGCTTGAGATGCGTGAAGACGACCATTTCTTTTGCTCTCATCAAGAGTTTATTGCTTGGGTTGCTGATAAAAAAGAGCTGAGGTTGGAGTACTTTTATCGCCTTATGCGCAAGACTCACAATATATTGCTTGATGCAGATGGGAATCCAGAAGGCGGCCAATGGAATTTTGATCAAGATAATCGTAAGCCATACCCCAAGAAGGGTCCGGGAATTATTGAGGCACCAGTCTTATTTGCACCGGATGCAATGACACAAGAAGTGATTGAATTTGTAAATCAAGCTTATGCAAAGCACCCTGGATCTTTAGAAGCCTTTTCTTGGCCAGTGAACCGTGAGCAGGCATTAGAAGCCTTAGATTATTTCATTGAGTATCGCCTGCGAAACTTTGGAATCTATCAAGATGCCATGTGGACTGATACTCCTTTTGGTTGGCATTCTATTCTCTCTAGCTCACTGAATTTAAAGCTCTTAAATCCCCGTGAGGTGATTGCTGCAGTTCTTGTCGCTTGGAAAAAGTATTCTTTAGATCTTTCTACGGTTGAAGGTTTTATCCGGCAAATCTTGGGATGGCGTGAGTTTGTCCGAGGTATGTACTACCTAGATATGCCGCAGATGGCGCAAGATAACTATTACAAACATCAGAGGTCTTTGCCAAAATGGTATTGGACTGGTAATACAAAAATGTCTTGTATGAGAGACGCAGTTGGTCAGACTCTGCAATATGGCTATGCGCATCACATTCAGCGCCTTATGGTGACTGGTAACTTTGCCCTCTTAGCGGAGATTCTTCCAAAAGAGGTGTGTGATTGGTACTTAGCAATTTATGTTGATGCGATTGAATGGGTAGAGCTCCCAAATACTGCTGGCATGGCTTTGTTTGCTAACGGCGGGCGCTTTACTAGTAAGCCCTATATTGCCAGCGGTGCCTATATCAAGCGTATGAGTAATTATTGCGATTCTTGCAAATACAAGCCCGATGTCCGCTTTGGAGAAACAGCTTGTCCCGTTACTACCCTCTATTGGAATTTTTTAATTAAGCATCGTGCTCAGTTTGAGTCAAGCCCACGTACCAGACTAATGACGGCAAATCTGAAGCGCATTAGTGATGACGATCAGCAAGCGATTATTCTCCATGCAGAGCATGTGTTGAATCACTTGGATGATCTCTAAAGATGAGCACCTCTTTTAAAGGAAATAAAAGTTTCTTACCAAGCAAGATATGCATTGTCTGTAAAAAAGAAATGACCTGGAGAAAGTCTTGGGAAAAAAATTGGGAGTCAGTGAAATACTGCTCGGATGCATGTCGAAAGAAGGCTCCCAAGAGTAAGGCTTAGATCAATATAGCCTCTACCAAGGTAATTTTTCACCTGAGTAAGACAGGAAGCTTCCGGAATCCTCTTTCTGAATATTTTCAATCACTCGAAACATATCAGCTACGGCCTCATTTGCAGGTCTACCTATCTGTTGTCCTCTAAAAGGTTTAGAGAGTCTGGAGTTAACTGTCCCAGGATGCAGAGCAATTAATGCCGTGTTAGGTTTAGTGCGAGTGAGCTCTATTGCCGCAGTCTTAATGAGCATATTGAGCGCTGCTTTAGAGGCTCGATAGCTGTACCATCCGCCAAGACGGTTGTCCTCTATGCTACCGACCTTGGCTGATAGAGTGACCATGATGCTATTTTGTGGATCTAACAGCTTGGAAAAGTGACGAATAGTCAGGGCCGGTCCAATAGTATTAATTTTCATTAAATCCATTAATTGATCTGCGTTGAGATCATCCAGTCTTTTTTCAGGCATCCAGTGTTCGCTGTGCAATACCCCTATCGTATTAATAATGAGTTGATAGGGTGCTTCTGCCGCAAGCCCTGAAGCGCAGGACTCGATTGAATCGGGAATGAGGTAATCAAGGGGGTATTCGGAGTGTCGATGCACGCCTGTAAGCTTAGAGCATGCAGGGTGATTTGTGAGAAGTTCCACAAAAGCATCTCCAATGGTGCCAGACGCTCCAATGACAAGTGCGCGAAAGGGAGTTGGAAGTAGTTTCAAGGAGATTTCTGAATTAGTGGTGCTATCAGCCAGTTTATTGAATAAGTCTTAAACTTGCACAATGGCCTCTGACTTGCAAAAACTGACCCTGTTTTACGATGGCGCATGCCCTTTATGCCAGGCAGAAATTTTATTTCTTGGGGGGCGCAATCAAGCCGGCCTGCTCGATTTTGTAGACATTAACTCAGATCGGTACAACCCAGCAGCCGTAGGAGTATCGTGCGAACAAGCTTTGGCGGCGATGTATGGTCAGTACGCCGATGGCGTTTTAATTAGCGGTGTCGCTGTTTTCCCTGAAGCCTATCGCAGGGCTGGGCTGCCTTTTATGGCTTGGTTATTTTCTCGTAAAGTCCTGCAACCTTTTTTGCGCTTTGGGTATCGCTTCTTTGCAAAAAATCGTCATGCGATTTCACAAATATTGGGACCGGGTGCACTACGCCTAGTCAAGGCCAATACGAAGCGGGGTACTTCATGACAGCAAAAATCATGTTACTTCGTTTTTGTATCTTGGCTTGCCTATTTACCACTTCCGCCTTTGCTGGTGATGTATCTCATATCGATCAAGTATTAAATCCAGCTAAGCTACAAGGTAGTGGAAAATTAACTTGGTGGGGTCTGCACGTTTATGATGCGTCCTTTTATCGAGGTGCCAGTCTCAACTCTTCAGAATTTGCCCTTGATCTACGGTATCAAAAATCTTTTTCTGGTAACGCTATCGCCAATCGAACGATTGAGGAAATGAAAAAACTCGGAGTACCAGAGGCCCAGGCACAGAGCTGGGGAAAGCAGTTAGCAACCTTCTTGCCGAATGTAGAGTCTGGCCAAAATATCACTGCTATTTATGCTCCCAAGCAGGGGACTACCTTTTATTTTGAAGGTAAGCCTTTGGCTCAAATTGCAGGAGCAGAGTTTTCTAAAGCCTTTTTTGGTATTTGGCTTGATCCAAAAACAAGTGCACCCAAGTTACGCGAGCAATTGCTAGGACAAAGTTGTCCTCCACCCCTTTTTCAAGAGAGTTGTAATTAATGAAACATCACTTTATTAAATTCACGATCACTTTGTTTGTTGCCGTATTTTTATTTGGCTGCTCTGGACCTCAGGTCTCTCAGTATGCTAAAGAAAAACCAACGCTGGATTTAAGCGAGTACTTTTCTGGAACCATTGATGCTTATGGCATCTTCACTGATCGAAGTGGCGCTGTTGTAAAGCGCTTCACCGTCTTGATTCAAGCTAACTGGCAAGTGGTTGACGGTAAGAAGATTGGCACTCTAGATGAAAGCTTTGAATATTCGGATGGCACTAAGCAAAAACGTATTTGGACGTTGACTGAGGTCGCACCAGGCAAATACATTGGAAAGGCAGACGACGTAGTGGGTGAGGCAAATGGTTCATCTGCAGGTAATGCTCTCAATTGGGCTTATACATTGGCTTTGCCTGTGGATGGTACCGTCTATCACGTGCAATTCGATGACTGGATGTACTTAGTGACACCTAAAGTAATGATTAATAAAGCCCAGATGAGTAAGTTTGGCATTAATTTAGGCGAGGTCACACTCAGTTTCTACAAGCGTTAAGGTCGTTTAATTCTGCTTGCTAATCTATTAGAATTGTTTGGGAATCAATTGCCCCAAAATAATGAATAAAAATAGTCAATGAATACAAAACACTTAACTCAAGCTCGCGTCGCAGTTGTTACTGGGGGTGCTCGCGGTATTGGCTTAGCAATTGGCCAATGGTTTCTAAATCATGGTTATCAAGTTGCTCTTCTGGATATTGATAAAGACACGCTCGATGCCACTATGAACTCGTTTGGTGGATCTGCAGATGTACTCGGCATTCATTGCGATGTATCTAAACCTCAAGAGGTAGAGCGTGCTGCTGAGAAAGTCATTTCCGTGTTTGGTCATGTCAATGCCTTAGTCAATAATGCTGGTGTAGCTGTATTCAAGCCAGTATTAGAAACATCTTTTGAAGAATGGCGCACCGTCCTCGGCACCAATTTAGATGGTGCTTTTATTTGCTCCCAAGTATTCGGTCGATTGATTGTTGAGCAAGGCGGCGGTGCGATTGTGAATATTGCTTCTATTTCTGGTTTGAGGGCTAGTACGTTGCGGGTTGCCTATGGCACTAGTAAAGCCGCCCTCATTCAATTGACCAAGCAATATGCAGTTGAGCTAGGTAACTCTAATGTGCGCGTGAATGTGATTGCACCAGGTCCGGTCGATACAGAAATGGCAAAGTTAGTTCATAGTGTGGCGATTCGGTCAGACTACTACGACACCATCCCGCTGGGTCGTTACGGCACCCCAGAAGAGATGGCCAATACTGTTGGGTTCTTGTGTAGCGATGAGGCAGCTTTCATAAATGGCCAAGTGCTGGCTGTAGATGGTGGTTTTGAGGCGACCGGCGTCGGTTTACCAACCCTACGTCGCAATACTGAGCCTCCCAAAGCTAGCTAGACTGCTGGTTTTCCCTTGATTTACGGGGCTTTATTAAAATCTAGCGGTATATTAAGCACCAGAATAAAAGGCCTTATTGATGGGCTGTTGCTAAAAAGAATTGAAATTCATCCAATGGAGACAGTATGACGTTTACAAGACGAGACTTTATTAAGCATGCCGGTATTGCAGCACTACCTTTAGTGGCAGGCAATACCTTTGCGCAGAGTGCAGAATTTAATATGAAGTTTGGTAGCAATTTGCCAGCTACTCATCCACTCAATATTCATGCTTATAAGATGGCATCGAAAATTAAGTTAGAAACTAAAGGACGCGTTGATATTCAAGTGTTCCCATATAACCAATTGGGTAATGACACTGATATGTTGTCACAATTACGTTCGGGTGCTTTGGACTTTATGACTTTGTCACCATTGATCTTGGGCTCATTGGTTCCCCAGGCGCAAATTAACGGCGTTGGTTTTGCTTTTAAAGACTACAAACAAGTCTGGGCTGCTATGGATGGTGACTTAGGGGCTTATGTTCGCCGTCAGATTGCTAATACAGGCACTATTTTTGCTTTCGATAAAATTTGGGATAACGGTTACCGTGAAGTCACCAACAGCGTCCGCCCCATCTACAAGCCAGATGATTTAAAGGGAATTAAGTTGCGTACGCCTCCTGGCCCAATGTGGGTGTCTTTATTTAAAGCCTTGGGTGCGGCGCCAACCCCATTGAACTTTGCTGAAGTGTATTCAGCATTGCAATCTAAAGTGGTTGATGGTCAAGAAAATCCTTTGGCAATTATCTATACAGCAAAGCTGTATGAGGTTCAAAAATACTGTTCTATGACTAACCATATGTGGGACGGTTACTGGTTCATGGGCAATAAGAAGTTGTTTGAACAGTTGCCGCCGGATTTGCAAGCTATCGTGACTCGTAACGTTGCTGAATCGGCAATCTTGCAAAGAGCTGACGTACGCAAGATGAATGATGGCTTACAGGCTGACCTGAAGGCAAAAGGAATGGCAGTCAATGACACCAATCCAGATCCTTTCCGTGAGAAATTAAGACAGGCGGGCTTCTACTCTGAGTGGAAAACTAAGTTTGGTGATGAGGCTTGGTCCTTGCTTGAGAAATATACGGGCAAGCTAGCGTGAGTTCACCAGCTTTAATGAACAAGGCCCCTTTCAAGGGGCCTTTCGGTAAATACGCTTCATGGCTTGAAACAATCGTTGCCACCATCGTTGAGTGGGTAGCGGCGTGCTTAGTCTTAGCTTGTATCGGAATACTATTTTCTGGAGTGGTGGGTAGATATGTTCTGAACTCACCACTCGTTTGGTCTGATGAGCTAGCTTCCATTCTGTTTCTCTGGCTTGCCATGATTGGATCGGTGATCGCCTTAAAGCGTGGTGAGCACATGCGTATGACAGCTTGGATTAGTAAGCTGAGTGATCAAAAGCAAATGTACTTTGAGTCGATTGGATTATTAGCTTGTCTACTCTACTTGGCAATCATCCTGCGACCTGCATATCACTTTGCAATCGATGAATTGATTGTGACTACGCCTTCCTTGGAGATTTCCAATTTATGGCGTGCTGCCGCGCTGCCAAGCGGCGTGATTCTGATGATGTTCTTCTGTTTATTTCGGCTTGCCAGAATCGCGACACTTAAGGTGATGCTTTTAAGCATTGCGTCCCTGTCAGTGGCTTTTACTATTTTCTATATCTGCTCTCCAGCATTTCTTGGTCTAGGCAAATACAACCTACTAATCTTTTTTGTGGGAGTTGCAGGTTTTAGTATTTTTGCGGGAGTGCCCATTGCCTTTGCATTCGGGCTAGGCACTGTGGCGTATTTAGGTTTGAGCACGCATATGCCAATATCGGTTGTGATTGGCCGTATGGACGAGGCCATGTCTCATATGGTCTTATTGGCGGTGCCGCTCTTTGTATTCCTTGGGCTTTTAATGGAAATGACTGGCATGGCAAGAGCCATGATTGCCTTTCTTGCATCATTACTTGGACATGTTCGCGGCGGTCTTTCTTATGTATTAGTAGGCGCTATGTATTTAGTCTCTGGTATTTCTGGATCAAAGGCCGCAGATATGGCGGCGATTGCGCCGGCTCTATTCCCGGAAATGAAAAAGACCACACCTCCAGGTGAGTTAGTGGCTTTGTTAGCTGCTACGGGCGCGCAAACAGAAACAATTCCCCCAAGCTTGGTACTCATTACGATTGGTTCAGTTACTGGTGTTTCCATTGCAGCCCTATTTACGGGTGGCATGTTGCCCGCACTAATATTGGCATTCATATTGTGTATCTTGGTATGGTGGCGTAATCGTCACGTACAGATTGCGCAGGTAGCCCGTCCAAAACCTGCCGAAGTATTCAAGCTTTGTTTGGTCGCATTCCCTGCACTGGCACTACCGTTTGTGATTCGTGCAGCAGTAGTGGAGGGTGTTGCGACTGCAACTGAGGTATCAACCATTGGTATCGTCTATGGCGTGATTTGCGGCGTCTTGATCTATCGTCAATTCGATATCAAGCGTATCGTACCCATGTTGATTGATACGGCATCTTTATCTGGCGCTATCTTGTTGATCATTGGTGCTGCTACTGGAATGGCTTGGGGTCTGACTCAGTCCGGCTTCTCGCAAGTGGTGGCTCAGATCATGACCGACCTAAATGGGGGTCCTCATACATTCCTGTTCATTTCAATTATTGTATTTGTGATACTTGGATCGGTACTTGAAGGTATTCCAGCGATTGTTTTATTCGGACCCCTTTTATTTCCGGTAGCCCGCCAGCTTGGCATTAATGAAGTGCATTACTCCATGGTAGTAATTCTATCGATGGGTATTGGACTCTTTGCACCACCTCTGGGGGTTGGCTATTACGCAGCCTGTGCAATCGGCAAGGTCAACCCTGATGAAGGCGTTAAGCCAATCATTGGATATCTAGTTGCATTAGTCATTGGAACTTTGATTGTTGCATTTGTACCCTGGATTTCAACTGGGTTTCTGTCTTAAATTAGATGGGTGGTGGGAGCATAAAAAATACCAACCGAAGGGTTGGTATTTTTATATCCGACACTTCTCTAGAAGACTTAATGACACATTAGAAACGATAGCCAATACCAAAGAGCACATCGTAACCTGATGCGTTAGCCGTTGAATTAATAATCAAGCCATCAGTTGTTGTAATAGTAACTGGCTTTGCCTTATTGATTGCATAGTTGGCTTCAGCAAAACCATAAATGGATCCAGAAATAATTTGTTTATAACCTATACCGTAGACAGTGCCATTTGTTTGAATTTTTTGTTCAGAAAAGTTTCCTGCCGCATTACCTGAAGCACTAGAGTTAGTGGTTGCCCCTGTGTAACCAACTTTTGCGTATACCAGTTTTTCTTGGTCAATTGCGTATGAGGGGCTTATATAGAAGCTAAACACATTACTTACGTTATACGTTCCATAAACAGTGCCAAACGTATTTGTTGCACTCGTTGAGGCTGTTTTTGAATGCCCTGGATAAAGTGATGCACCAATGCCCAATAGGTAGCTTTCATTTAATGAAAAGTTATATCCTGCAGCAATACTTCCAGCGGGTCCATTCGAGTGATTCGCGGTAGAGAAGGTTGGTAATGTGGTAACAGACGGTATTGTTGTAGTGCCATTGGCAGCAACTGGGATGTAGCTTTCATAGCCTATTCCAATTTGGGCATAAGGCCCGGACCAAGCGCTTGCATTTGTTTGCGCACTGGCAACGCTTGAACTGATTGCTGCAATTATTAGCCCTGCAATTTTGATGTAATGATATTTCATATTTCTCTCTTCGTTTTTTAATATATTTTTTTATTTAATGAGTTGGCTTAAGAAATTAATTTCTTGATTGCTTCAACGATTTGCGTATATCCAATTGGCTTATATAGGACCTTGATATTGAGATCATTAAATAATTGAATATGTTTTGGCGAAGTATCTGCTGTAATAATAATTGATGGAATATCAACGCCGAAACTATCTCTTAATTGCTGAATGATGAGATCGCCAGTCGTGCTCTTGAGTCTATAGTCACTCAGAATGCAATCAATGTGATTCACATTCGCTAGTTGATTAGCCAGCTCGGTGCTATTTTCAGAGAGTGAGATGACATGAAAACCATTTTGTGCCAATGCCTTTTCATAAGCGCTAAAAATGGAGGGATCATCTTCGAATATGGCAATAGACTTGGTTGTGAAGAGAAGTTCTTGGCGTCCAGAATTTGAGTGCAAAAGATCTTTATCACTCATTTTTTCATTTTCAGGAAGCGATCTTGCGCTGTGCTTGGTTTGGATATTGAAAATAGTGCCCTTACCAACTTCTGACTCTACGGATAACTCAATGTCTGACAGCTTACAAAGCCTTTTGACGATTGAGAGGCCTAAGCCTAGGCCATCGTGCATATTACGAGTGCTATCTACTCTAAAAAATTCATCAAAGATTTTTTCTAAAGATAAATTATCAATTCCACATCCAGTATCTTCAATATGAATGTGCAGACAATCTTGTTTAATAGAAAATTCTGCCAAGATTGAGCCTGTTGTGGTGTACTGGATTGCATTTGACATGAGATTGCCAAGCAATTGCTGAAGAACAACAATATCTCCGTTCACTTCAATATTAGAAAATTCAAAATGAAGAACTAGGTTCTTGCTTGAAGCAATGGGGGTATAGGTCCTTGAGAGGCTGCCTACTAGCTCAATCAGTTCAAATGGTTTTTGTATTTGATCTGCTGATCCAGCATCTAATTTACTGAGATCAAGCAGAGAATTGAACATCGAGTTAAGCGATTGAATACTTTTTCTGATTTGGAAGAAGTTGATTCGATCTTTAGGATTTAGCGTTTGCGGCTCAAATAGATCTAGGTAAATATTGACGGCATGTAAGGGTTGCCTGAGGTCATGGCTGGCAGTGGCGATAAATTTAGACTTAGCAGTATTGGCCGAGATTGCAGCATTTCGCTCTATCTCCAAATCCCGGTTGAGCATTTGGTTCTGAATCTGGAGGCTTACTGTTCGAATCCAAGAGTCTGAAAAGTAAGAGGCCATCTTGATGGTATAGACAGAGAATGCAAACTCCCCAAGCAAAATGGGCCAAGGAAAGATTAACGGGGGGATCAGCGAAATAGTAAATTGGCAGATAAAGATGGGTAATGCAAAACAGAGGAATATAGGTCGATGGATGGAGTAGCCGTATAGACCAACAAAAACAGCAGTACAGCTCATTAAGAGGTAGAGGCATTGGAGATTGAATGGTATGGTTGGAACCACAATCAGCCAACCAAGCCCCCAGCACATCGTTACTGAAAATACTCCAATAGTTAAGTTGAAAATTTTCTTTTGGGTCGATAAGCCGGGTTCTTTGTTTTTTACAAAAACTATGTATGCCCTAAATGACACGCAGATAGCCATTGTGCCAAGCCAAATGAGTAGAGCAGTTAACTGCGCCTCCTGAAAGATCAATATTCCAGTAAGCAGCGGACCAATGATCGTGCCTGCAGTATTGGTTTTGGATGCAGTTTGAAGAAATCTATATTTCTCTTCAAGTAGCAATGGGTTATCAGCCTTTAAGGGAAATGTTGTCATAGCTTAGACCCAGCCATTTTCCTTGGCCTTAATGACGGCCTGGGTTCGATTGAAAACTTTTATTTTTTTGAAGATCTCACCAAGATGTACCTTGACCGTTTGCTCACTAATATTGAGCGAATAGGCAATCATTTTGTTTGAGTGGCCGTTAGCAATTTGCGACAGAATTTCTTTTTGTCTATCGGTGAGCTGATTGATTAGGGCCTCTTGAGGTTCTAATCCCATTAATGTACATAGACTTCCATAAATATGGGCGCTATCACTATTTTTGGATATAAAGATATTGCAGCCAGCATCAATGCATTGCTTTTCAACTAGTTCTTTTTCTACGCCTGAAATAGCGGCAATGGCGATCACATTAGACAGTTTTTTAAATTCGACAATTCCAGAGAATTGATCTTCACAGTCTGGTACCAGTAGATCCAAAAGAACTACCCAATTAGTTTGTTGGCTTTGGGCAATTTTTAAGCCCTCACCTAAAGAGTCCGCCGAGAAGACCGGAACATTGTTAGCAAGAAATTTTCTAGTGAGGAATTGGTGAAGGGCATCCCTATAGACTGGATGATCATCGACGACTAAAACTGACGCGGATTGCATGGCTCTGCCCTTGGTATTCATCAAGCCCTTTTGGGAGCCTGGCTTCAGTGAATATTATGACATTCATATTAAACGCCTGACTAATACTTTAGCTCTAGAGATAGCGTCAATTAAGTTGACCAAGATCAATTATTCAGACGGGGGGTGCTTTCTTGTCCTTTAGGTATAGCCTTATTTGCGGTTTAAGATCTACTATTTTTCGATACCGATTGATGACAGTTTGATGACTAGAGCTAAAGTACTATATCTAAACAAGGGTGATCTTTCTAGGATAGGTGCATTCATTCTTTTAGGGAGTCATCATGGGCCAATTCATCAGTCGCCATTCTCGTTTTAGCTTTTTGTTCTCCTTATTCCTGGTGGGTCTCTTGATGGCTTTAATTGGCTCCCGGGCCCAGGCAAAAATGGATCCTCAGGGCGTAGTGGAAATCAATAATCCCCATCGTATTCCCAATGAATTTAATCCTCGGTTTCACCGTCCAGAGGATGAAATTATCGCCATCAAGCAGGAGCCAAACGAGGAAGTGGTGGAGCCTACCGAATCAATTCATGAGCTTGCTTTTAAAAATCAACATCTCTCCGCTCAGTCAACTTATGACTACACAACAGGTACATCAAACTAACTCTCTGACACCCTTTGCGCTAAAGGGTTCATCAGGCTTCCTTCATGGGGAAGTAGAGTCGCTTCGTTACTGTGAGGTATTTGAGGCGCTTGGACATGAAACCAGGCTACGAGTATTTGATTTTATCTACCGGGCCGGTGAACAGGGTGCCAGGCCAAAGGACATTATTAATTGCTATGGAGTTGATTCTGGAACTCTGGATTTCCATTTAAAAAGACTCATGGCTGTTGGATTGATTGTCCTTAAGTTGGGATGTCTTAGAGGTACTTATTCCGTTAGTCCTAATCTCCCCTTGGGATTAACGTTAATGTTTGACTCTAGACAGGCCCAAAGTCACCCATCTTATTTAGCAAGCGCCTAATTTTTCTCGGGTTATCCCTGAGAACTGATGTGAGTTCTCCATGTTAGCTTGCATCAAGAAGATGTGATTAAAAATATAACAATGTGGAGACTAAATTGAGAGTACTTTCTTTAGCTAAAAAATACTTTGTTGTTGCAATTCTGGGGTTTGCATCTGCGCAGGCATATGCTCAAGCCACTGCCAAAGATTTTGTGATCGTCAAGCCTGACCAAGTGGTGTGGACCGATGCTAGTGCTGGAGTGAAAACTGCTTTTCTGTATGGCGATCCGAATAAGCCGGGAATGTATGTCGTGCGCAATATTTTTCCAGAGGGCATTATGAGTTCTCCACACTTCCATACCCAAGATCGTTTTGTGACAGTTATCAAAGGAACTTGGTATGCGGGTACTGATGCAAGCTGGGATCCTGCTACGACTGTTGGTTTGCCTGCTGGCAGCATGATGTTTCATCCTGCTGGCGTAGTTCATTTTGATGGCGCTATGAAAGGCCCAACAGAAATTCAGATTATCGGCATGGGGCCAGTGAGCACCACCCCGGTTTATCCAGATGCTCCTCGCTTTGGTAATCCGCGTAAACTCAATTAATACCTTTCTTCACCCAGAAAGACAAAACCCCAGAGATTCCTCTGGGGTTTTTATTTACCAAGGTAATTCTGGCAAACGCTGGGATCAAATATCAGGCAGCAATCTTGCTTGGTTCTTCTTGGCTCACAGAGTGGCGAATGAGGTAGTCAAAGGAGCCAAGTGATGCTTTTGCACCTTCACCCATGGCGATAATGATTTGCTTATAAGGGACTGTGGTGCAGTCACCTGCGGCAAATACACCCGGTAACGATGTCTCGCCTTTGGCATCCACAATAATCTCGCCACGTGGAGAGAGGTCAACGGTGCCTTTGAGCCATTCGGTATTTGGGAGTAAGCCGATCTGCACAAAGATGCCCTCTAACTCCAAGGTGTGATCTGCTTTAGAGGTGCGATCCTCATAGCGCAAGCCATTCACTTTGCTGCCATCACCCAATACTTCTTTGGTTAATGCGCTTGTAATAACTTGAACGTTAGGAAGGCTGAATAATTTCTTTTGCAATACAGCATCTGCACGCAATTGGCTATCAAACTCAATTAAAGTGACATGGCTCACAACGCCAGCCAAATCAATTGCAGCTTCAACCCCTGAATTACCACCACCAATTACAGCAACACGCTTACCTTTAAATAAGGGGCCATCGCAATGCGGGCAGTAGGCAACCCCTTTGTTGCGATACTCCTGTTCGCCAGGCACATTCATTTCTCTCCAGCGCGCACCAGTGCTGATGATGACTGATTTGCTATTGAGTACTGCACCGTTCGCCATCTCCACTTCAATGCCTTTGCTGGTTTTTCGTACTGCATTGGCACGCTGCAAATTCATGATGTCAACTTCATAATCTTTCACGTGTTGCTCTAAGGCTTGTACCAGTTTTGGTCCCTCAGTATGTGAGACTGAAATGAAGTTTTCTATTCCGAGGGTGTCCATGACTTGGCCGCCAAAGCGCTCAGCAACAATACCGGTGCGAATACCTTTGCGGGCCGCATAAATTGCAGCTGCAGAACCAGCGGGGCCACCACCGATAACTAGAACATCAAAATCGTCTTTAGCATTGAGTTTGGCAGCCTCTTCTTCAGCGCTGCCGGTATCGAGTTTGGCAATAATTTCTTCAACGCCCATACGACCTTGACCAAATACTTCGCCGTTCAGAATGACGGTTGGAACAGCCATGATCTGATATTGATCAACTAGATTCTGGTAAAGAGCGCCATCAATCATTTCATGCTGTACCTGAGGATTGAGTGCAGCCATTAAGTTCAAGGCTTGCACAACGTCAGGGCAGTTATGGCATGACAAAGAAATAAATGTCTGAAAGCGAAACGTACCTTCGAGTTTGCGAATGCGAGCAATGATGTCTTCTTCTACTTTGGGTGGGTAACCACTGGCTTGCAAGATCGCCAAGATAAATGAAGTCATCTCATGACCCATTGGTAAGCCAGCGAATGTAATGCGGGCTTCTTCATCAAGTTTACTTACGGTAAAGCTTGGAGAATTCTGAGCTTGGCCGTTAGTCTTAACCGTAATCTTGTCAGATTGTTCTGCAACTTCATTCAAGAGCTCAAGCATCTGCGCTGACGCTGGGCTTTGATCAAGAGTCGCTGTCAGAACGATCGGTGCGACGATCCTTTCAAAGTAGGCTTTTAATTGGGTCTTGATATTGTTATCTAACATGGTAAATCCTTAATCTTTAATTTCAGTGAGTCTATTGGGCAGGATCTGATCCTCTCCAATAGACTCTCCGGAGAGAGTCTGATTGGTTAAGTCTGATCTATTAGATCTTGCCTACGAGGTCTAAAGATGGAGTCAAAGTAGCTGCACCTTCTTTCCATTTCGCTGGGCAAACTTCACCTGGGTGAGCAGCTGTGTATTGAGCAGCTTTGAGCTTGCGCAATGTTTCAGATACGTCACGTGCGATTTCATTGGAGTGAATTTCTGCAGTCTTGATAACACCTTCTGGATTGATGATGAATGTGCCGCGCAAAGCTAAGCCAGCTTCAGGAATGTGTACGCCAAACGCATTTGTCAAAGTGTGTGTTGGATCGCCAACGAGCGGGAACTTTGCTTTGCCAACAGCTGGTGAAGTTTCGTGCCAAACTTTGTGTGAGAAATGGGTATCAGTTGTTACGATATACACTTCAGCGCCTAACTTTTGAAACTCAGCGTAGTTCTCTGCTGCATCTTCAATTTCTGTTGGGCAGTTAAATGTAAAAGCTGCTGGCATGAAAATCAAAACTGACCAATGGCCCTTGAGGCTTTCATCAGAAATAGTGACAAACTTACCGTTATGGAAAGCTTCGGTTTTAAATGGCTGAACTGCGGTGTTGATAATAGACATGGTGCTCCTTTTGTTAAATGAATTGGGTTAATCAATCATGGAATGCTTTGACAACGGAATCCATTCTAGGCACTATTTTATTATTTGTATAATGAATAATTTAGATGTTAATGATCGAAATTATTGATAATTAATTAAGGCATTGCTTAAAGCGGGGATAATGAGGTCTTAAGGCTCTAAACAGCCATTTACCAGTCTTTTTGAGAGTTGTTATCGATATGCCAATTCAGTTCAAACATTTGATCCGATCTATCTCCCTCCTTGCCTTGGGCTTGTTTTTGCTTTCAGGCTGTCAATCTACGGGTAAAGATGGCAAGCCGCTCACACAAGCGGAAATTGTTCAGAAGCGCCAAGCAACAATCGAGATGGCTAAAACGGGTCTCGATGCCTTAATCAAACAAAATCCTAAGATTAAGGAAGATATTGAAAAGGCTCCTGGTTATGCCGTGTTTAGCACTACCAATGTTAATGTGGTCCTAATCGTAGTCGCGCGCGGTGAGGGTGTGTTGTATGACAAGCGTCGTAAGGAGCCTGTGTTTATGCAGGCACTCAAGACAGGTGAAGGTTTGGGCGCTGGATATCAAAACCAATATCAAATTGTGATTTTCAAAACCACTTCTGCAATTGATCAATTTTTATTGACTTCAATCGATGGACAAAAAGGTGGTATTGACGTAGACGCTAATTTTTCTGCAGGTTCAGGCGGAACAATTCGCTCCTTTAATCCCGAGATTACTTTTTATACTGTTGGTTTGTCTGGCTATGATTTACAGGCTAACTATGGTGGCACGCTCTACCTGGTGGATCAGCAGTTGAATGATGCAGCAACACTGAATAGTCTTCCCAAAAAGGCTCCTGCAGCTAAATAATCATTCGGAACCCACATTGGCTGGGTTCTACTGGTATTTCTCTATAGAAACACTCTTAAACGAGAGTAGATTGGTATCTGTATTCGTATAGATATCAATCGTATATCTCTCACCTAAAGGGGTTGTTATGAGCAAAGATTCATTGAGTGCCGCTGCAGCTAAAAGTCAACAAAAGGCAGTTGATGCTAGTAAAGCCGTTGGTCGAGTTGCCATGGAAAGTGCGCAAGCTATTGCCCAAATTAATCAACAAGCTGCACAAGAATTTGCAGAGCGTATTCAGAAGCGAGTTTCCGAGCTCATGAAAACCCAAGACCCGAAATCGGCTTTTGACTATGTGCACGCAGAAGTATTGCAAGATGCCTCAAAAGAAGTGGCGCATTACCACCAGCAATTACTCAATGTTTTAAGAAGTGGGAATAAAGAGCTAGCTGACATTGCAGAAGTAATGATTCAGGACTCAAAAGCTGACCTCATTCATTTTGTTAATGATGCCACTGACAATGCGCCTCCCGGCAGTGAAGCCTATGTGTCGGTCTTTAAAACTTCGTTTAATAATGCCCTGCAGAACTTTGAATTAGTGCGCGCAGCAATGGCAGATTCTTTTGCTAACTTTGAGAAAAGCGTGGAAAGTGTTGGCAATCTCACTGCCACAAAGGGCCCTTCTAAAAAGAAATAGTGTAATTTTTATAGAGAGTCAATAGCGCTCTTGAAACTGTAGAGCAGCTTGGATCGTCTGAACATGGATCTCAATAGTAGAGCCAATTTCTTTACCGTAACCGCCTGCCATTGAGAAGGCGACTGGGATTTGCCTGCTTAAGGCATATTCAAATACCGCCTCATCTCGCTGACGCATTCCCGCTTTGCTGATCTTGAGTCTGCCGAGTCGATCGCCCTCGTGGGGATCTGCTCCGGCAAGATAAATAACAAAGTCTGGCTTGAATCGAGCATCCAGTTGATCTAGGCATTGAGCTAGTGCATCGAGATAGGTATGGTCATCGCAACCATCTGCTAATCCAAAATCTAGATCACTCACTTCCTTTTTAAATGGGAAGTTATTCTCCCCATGAATTGAAAGCGTGAAGATAGAAGCATCATGCTGAAGAATGGATGCTGTGCCATTGCCTTGATGTACATCTAAATCAATGATGGCCACCTTTAGATTTGAACTTACTTCTTTCTGAAGGGCGCGTGCAGCAATTGCGGAATCATTGAATACACAAAAACCACTCCCCAAATTGCGATAAGCATGATGTGTGCCGCCAGCTAGATTCCCAGAGATTCCCTCCTTGATGGCGGTTTTGGCAGCAGCTATTGTTGCTCCTGCAGAGCGTCTAGAGCGCTCCACCATTTTTTCGCTCCACGGAAAACCAATTTCTTTTTGCTCCTCAGGACTAAGTTTCCCCTCTATGACTTTGAGTAGGTAACTAGCATCATGAGCATAGAGAATTTGGGTATCCGTCGCGGCTGGTGCTTCTATCAGTTCTAAATTGGCAAGAGTGCTTACTAAGTCGCGGACTCGAGAATACTTTTCCATGGGAAAACGATGACCTGCCGGAAGTGGCAAGACAAAGTGATCGGAATAAAAAGCCTTCAAACAGAGCTTCCTACATTGCTCGCATATTGTTCAAGTAAATCAAGGGAGACTGTTTCTAGTGCTTTGATATGAGTGCTCTCTAATTTAATCAGGGGCGCACAATTCGCTTCAACAGCCTCGACCCAGCGATTGATACAAAGGCACCATTGATCTCCTGCGACAAGACCTGGAAATCGATATGCTGGCCTAGGCGTCATGAGATCGTTACCTTTAGCTAGGCTAAATTGTAAAAATTCATCGGTAACAATGGCGCAGACTAGATGGCTACCCACATCTTCCTCGTTAGTTTTGCAGCAGCCATCCCTAAAGAATCCAGTTAAAGGATCAAAAGAGCAGGGAACCAAGGGTTGCCCTAAAACGTTGAGGGCGACATCATTACGCATCAAATTATTCCTTAATCGTGGTTAAAGCAGGTGCATGCATGGGGCAGTGTGCTGCTCGGCAAAAATCCCCTTTTTGTGTCACACTTTCTTCGTTAATACGGGCTGTACGGCTAATTTTGCAGTAAAACATGAATTCACGGGCAAGCAATGAGAATTGAAGACACTGATCCAGCAAGACATGCGGGTATTGAATATCCCATGGAAGTTGGCGCTCCAGTTTTTGCACCCATCAAAGTGGTTGAGGAAAAAGATAAAGCGGTAAATGTTGCACGCCAAAATGCCAAGCAAGAATACGAGCGCATTATGGAGCAAGCTGAGGTGCTGATGAAACAAGCCAGAGCACTACAGGCAAGATTGGATGCCACTGAAATGGTCCATAGTGCTAAGTTTGGTTTTAATCCCATTCATGGAAAAATTTACCATCTGTATTACGACAGCAGAAACTCGACCAATGTGCTTATTCAAAATGGGCCTAAAGAGTGGAGCTGTGGAATTCCGGATGGATGGACTTATGCTATGGCAGTGAAGAAGCTGGGCGATAGCACCTGGGCGGTGGTGGAAGAAAACGCTCTTGCAGTATGATATTTTTTCTTATAACAAATATAAATAGGTGACATGTGACAAAAGCACGAGTAGTTAGCCTGGACAAATTAGGCAGCGCAGACGTAATCAAACTCATTGATAAAGAATTGCCTCCTCCCGCCAAAGGTGAGGTACAAATTCGTCAAACTGCGATTGGTTTTAATTTCATCGACGTGTATCAGCGCTCAGGTGTTTATCCCCTCGAGCTCCCTACAGGCCTTGGTCATGAGGCAGTCGGTGTTGTGGAATCTTTGGGTGAGGGTGTGACAGGCCTAAAGATTGGCGATCGTGTGATGTATATGAATGCCGGTATTGGTGCTTATGCTAGCGCACGTAATGTTGCTGCAGATAAACTAGTGCCAGTACCAAATGATGTTTCAGACGAAGTTGCTGCTGCAGTGTTCTTTAAAGCAATGACTGCGCAATATCTTGTGCAAAAAACATATAAAGTAAAAGCCGGTGACGTCGTATTAGTTCACGCTGCTGCTGGTGGAGTTGGGCAAATTTTGGCTGGTTGGGCAAAAGCCTTGGGTGCTTTTGTAGTGGGCACTGTTGGTTCGCAAGCTAAAGTGGCGGTAGCTAAAGAAGCTGGATGTGATGCGGTGGTGGATTACTCACAGCCAAATTGGGTTGAAGAAGTATTAAAAGCAACTGGCGGTAAAAAAGCCAACGTGGTGTATGACTCTGTCGCTAAAGATACCTTCCTAGGTTCACTAGAATGCACTGCACCTTTTGGTACGGTTGCACTCTTTGGTGCCGCCTCAGGTCCTGCACCAGAAATTCAGCCAGAGATACTGAATAAGAAAGGCTGCTTATTCTTAACTAGGCCTTCTGTATTTCCGCACAACGCGACACATGCTTTATTGCAAGAGAATGCTAAAGCCGTCTTTGATGCTATTTCCAAGGGTTATGTCAAAGTGCAGATTGGTGCAAAGTTTTCGCTGGAGCAAGCTGCTGATGCACACCGTGCTGCCGAGGGTAGAAAAGTCTCCGGCGCTATTGTGATGATTCCTTAAGCAGTATTAAGGCTACTAAACCAAAAGCCCCGCCCATGCGGGGCTTTTTCTTAAGCTATTAGAGTTGTAATATAGAAGCATGAACATCCTTGCCAGATCCTTTTTTGCTATTTGTATATTTCTTGGGGCTACCGTTGCCTTGGCACAAATTCCACCAACGCAACATTCGAATGAGATCTCCTATATTTCCGGTGGCGTGGGTGAAGAGGAGACGGCTGCCATATTGGCCGAAGCTAAACAATGGCCGCTACTATTGGAGTTATCTCAAATAGAAAATGGTAGGGGTGTTTGGATTTTTGGTGCCAAGATCAAAATCAGCAATGCCAAGAAGCAAGTGATTTTTGATGCTCAAGCAGATGGTCCGTATATGTTGATCAATCTTTCGCCAGGTGACTATGTCCTCCAGGCGAGTTATCAAGGTGTTGAGCAAAGTAGGGCACTGAGTGTGAAAGCAGGTTCACCGCAAAAGATTAATCTTTTCTGGAAATAGTTTTTAGCGAACTTGAGGCTGCAAAATTGGTGCAGCGCCATATAGCTTTATAAAGAGAGTTCAGCCTCTGTTTCTAATTTCGGATATAGTTTTCCCATCCGAATAAATAGATCACGGGAGACAGAGTAATGAGAAATACTTCACTTAAGAAATGGATTGCAAAAGCATTGGTGCTGCCAGTGCTACTTACTGCGAGTACATTCGCATTGGCGCAGGCATCTGCAGGCACTAACGCACAAAACAAAACTGAGCTTTTGTGGTTTGGTCAAGCAGGCTTTAGGATTAAGTCTCCTGAGGGCAAGATGATCTTAATTGATCCATGGATCACTGGTGGACCAAAGACTCCCCCGCAATACAAAAATGATTTGGCTGCCATTGGCCCAATCGATCTGCTGTTGGTTACTCATGCTCACGTTGACCATCTGGGTGACGCACCTGCAGTAGCTAAGGCCAATAACATTAAGCTATATGGTCCCGCTGATATGGTGACCCCGCTGACGACATTAGGCATCATTCCTGCTGACCTTGGCTGGCGGTTTAATAAAACCGGCCGTGTGACTCCATTGCCGGGTATCAAGGTAACTGCAGTGCAGGCTGAGCATTCTTCATTATTGGTTTGGAAGAATCCAGCCACCGATAAGCTCGAGTCACATCCAGCTGGTGAACCTGTTGGTTACATCATTGAGTTGGAGAACGGTTTCAAAATTTGGCATATGGGTGATACAGGCTTGTTTAGTGATATGAAATTTATTAGCGAGCACTACAAACCCGATTTAGTCTTGATTCCAATTGGTGGCAATTTCACAATGGCGCCGGAAGATGCAGCCTATGCATTAAAAACTTGGGTTAAGCCAAAAATGGTGATTCCGATGCATTATGGGTCTAATCCAATGACCAAAGGCACCTTGGCTGAGTTTCAGGCGGCCATGAAGGGAAGTAGCATCAAGATCATCCCAATGACAGAAGGTGAAACAGTCCAGTTTTAAGACTTTCTTCGCTGGTCTCTAAACCCCGCATTCATTGTGGGGTTTTTTATTTCTAGGTGCTTGCATTTAGTTCGTATTAGTACTAATATAGTACTAACTAGTACTTAATTACCTCAAATGAACTTTTTACCCACCCTTCGAAGCTTAGTTTCTGCCTATCAAGCGTTTGAGCACTACTCTGCGCCAGATTTAAAGGGCCTGGGCCTCACAATGACTCAATTCGATGTCATTGCTACCTTGGGCAATCAGCCACCAATGACTTGCAAGGAGTTGGGAGAAAAAACCTTGGTGACCAAGGGAACCTTAACGGGTGTGTTGGAACGTCTGCAGACAAAAGGCATTTTAGAGAGGAAGCTGAATCCAGGGGATGCTCGTAGCCAAATGATTGGTTTAACAGATGCGGGTCAAAAGTTATTTGAAAGAGTATTTCCTGCGCACTTACAGCATTTGGAAAAGGCATTTGAGAAGCTGTCTCCAAAGCAATTAAAGGAAGTGCAGGAGTCATTGAATTTACTTAAAGATATTTTTTAATCTACGATCAAACTGAGTTAATAGGAGAAGAGCATGAGTAAAGTAGCCGTAGTTTTTCATAGTGGATATGGGCATACCGTAAAACAAGCTGAAGCTGTAGCAAAAGGCGCTAATGGAACATTGGTCGCAATTGATGCAGAAGGTAATATTTCGGATGCTCAGTGGGCTGCATTAAACGATGCGGATGCCATCGTATTTGGCTCGCCAACCTATATGGGTACTGTGAGCTGGCAGTTCAAGAAGTTTGCTGATGCAAGTTCTAAACAGTGGTTTTCACAGCAGTGGAAAGACAAAGTATTTGGTGGGTTTACCAATTCAGCAACGATGAATGGCGATAAACATTCCACTTTGCATTACTTCTTTACTTTAGCAATGCAGCACTCTGGTGTATGGGTTGGTACTGGCTTGATGCCATCAAACGCCAAGTCAGCTAAGCGTGATGATGTGAACTATGTTGGCTCATCTGCAGGTGCAATGATGACAACACCATCTGATGCAAGCGCTGATGAAGTAAATGCTGGCGACTTAGAGACTGCACGTTTATATGGCGAGCGCATAGCCAAGATTACACAGAAGTTGCGTGGCTAATGAATCACTCTCGATACACCGGCTTCGCCATTCTCCTTCACTGGGTGATGGCGCTTCTAATTTTAGTTACTTGGTCTATTGCCATTGTGGTGAGTGATATGCCCTTGAGTCCCACTAGGATTGCAGGGTACAGCTGGCATAAATGGCTTGGGATAACTGTATTCTTCTTGGTGGTAGTCCGCTTGCTATGGCGTAGCGCCCATCCTGCTCCTGAGCTGAATTTGAAGATGCCTGCTTGGCAAGAGAGGGTGATGAAGTTGACCCATGTAGCCCTGTACTTATTAATGGTTGCCATTCCGGTAGTAGGTTGGCTCATGAGTTCTGCCAAAGGCTATACCGTTAACTACTTTGGGCTCTTTGAATTACCGGATTTAGTCGAAAAAGATAAAGCCCTAGGCCATACTCTTAAAGAGGTTCATGAATGGCTCGCTAACGGTTTAATGGCTTTGGTAGGTCTGCATATCTTAGCCGCCCTTAAACATCAATTGATTGATAAAGATGGCTTATTAAGTCGCATGTCCTTTAGGAGCGCTCGCAATGAGAAATAATGTTTCTTTCTTTAGAAAAGGCTTGGTAGCAATTCTGGCAATGACTCTATCAGCATCCCTGTATGCGGTTGAGT
>Ga0214242_1000016_pt1 | contig 81442 bp, 74 predicted proteins | sample TroBogypolimnion_9_FD_153080 | JGI IMG/M metagenome (GOLD analysis project Ga0214242, IMG submission 153080) | Freshwater microbial communities from Trout Bog Lake, WI - 09SEP2008 hypolimnion | ecosystem: Environmental > Aquatic > Freshwater > Lake > Hypolimnion/Profundal zone | place: Trout...
GCTGAGAGAGACACCATGGAAATCAGCCCGATATAAGGGAACATGATGCGGGTCATCACAACGCTGGCATCGTAGGTTGGCCCACCTTGAAAGCCTGTAGCAATCACCAAAATGAGCAAGGGCGCGCCAATAACCCCCAGTAGTACCGTTAGGAGCAAAGCCCAGAACAAGAGCGTGGCGACCGCATTAATGAGGATTTTGGCCTTGCTTTGATCCTCTTGGGTGGCAATTTCGCCCAAAATAGGGACAAATGCCTGGGAAAAGGCCCCCTCAGCGAAGAGTCGGCGAAGTAAATTGGGTAGCCTAAAAGCGACATTAAAGGCGTCAGTCCACTCTGAAGCCCCGAAACTACGGGCAATCAGGGTCTCCCGTAGCAGGCCCGTAATACGGGAAAGCATAGTGAGGGAGCTAACCTTGGCGGCGGCAGAAAGCAGATTCATGAGCCGATTTTCACCTATTTGTGGGTGGACTGGGCTTTTTTGCCCCTTTAAGGTAAAATCTTGGGTTTTGGCGAGCTTGCTTATGAATCTAGCAAGTCCGCGAGATTTTTAACTAATCGCATTTTGCAATTTATAGAGGCAAGGTTTAAAGATGGCCAATACAGCACAAGCGCGCAAGCGCGCACGCCAGGCAGTAAAACAGAACGAGCATAACTCCAGTTTGCGTTCTAAGCTCCGCACTTCCATTAAGGCAGTTCGTAAAGCAATCGAAACTGGTGACAAAGCTTCTGCAGCGAAAGTATTCGCAGCAACTCAAGCAACAATCGACAAGATTGCTGACAAGAAGATTGCTCATAAAAATACTGCAGCACGTCAAAAGTCACGTTTGTCTGCAGCTATCAAGGCGATGGCAGCGTAATTTAGTAAAAGTTTTAGGCTGGTCGAATCATCATTTCGACCTAAGCCCGCTCCTTATCAGAGCGGGTTTTTGTTTTTAAGGCTGAGCTGAGGGTGTTGGGTTGAACTCGCAGGCCTCTTCGATTGGTAGGTCGTTGTCTTTGGCAAAGTTCATGACAAAGTCTAGCGCCCGAGGATCGAGATCGCGCAGTCTAGTATCGATAACAACGCATTTCACTTTGGCAATAAGCACTGGTCTGACATAGGGCGAATAAGTGAAGCGAGGGTCTCCAGAATCTCCTGGAGGGCGAAAGGTAGCCATCACCCCGCAAAGACGCTCCGCCCAATCACTGGGCCGAAATGGTTTGCCAGAAGTGGTAATGCCTTGAATGAAAAGCTTTTTGTGGTTCAAGTTGGCGTAAAGAAGTTCGTAAGAATCAGTATTACTAAGCCCTCTAGCTTAACAGCCTGAGGTGGCCGTAAGATGGCTTTATGTTCTATTTTCGTGCAGTTGAATGGTTTAAGAAAAAAATGCAAGCCAAAACTTTAGTAGAAAGCTCAACTATGACATCTCTGGCAAAGCCTCAAGTGCCTGGTCAGGTAAAGCACTACCTGCAGTTTTCTGACCTCACTCGTGAGGAATATGAATACTTACTAAAAAGATCAGCCTGGCTCAAAGCCAAGTTCAAGAGTTATGAGACTTGGCATCCTTTGCATGACCGTACTTTGGCAATGATTTTTGAAAAGCATTCCACGCGCACTCGCCTGTCCTTTGAGGCGGGCATACATCAGCTTGGTGGTCATGCGGTATACCTGAACACTCGCGATACTCAATTAGGTCGTGGTGAGCCTGTAGAGGACGCAGCGCAGGTGATCTCACGCATGACTGACATCATCATGATTCGCACCTTTGGCCAAGAGATTATTGAGCGTTTTGCTGCGAACTCACGGGTCCCAGTCATCAATGGCCTAACAAATGAATACCATCCTTGTCAGGTCTTGGCCGATATCTTTACCTTTGTAGAGGCACGTGGTCCGATTCAAGGAAAAACAGTCGCCTGGGTTGGCGATGCCAACAATATGGCTTACACCTGGATACAGGCTGCTGAATGTTTAGATTTCCAATTGCGCTTCTCGGCGCCTGCAGGCTACCAATTAGATCCTGCGCGTTTGACGCAGAATGCAGCAAAACATTTGACGATCTGTGCTGATCCTAAGGATGCCTGCAAGGATGCAGATTTAGTCACCACTGATGTTTGGACTAGCATGGGCTATGAGGCTGAAAATACTTTGCGTATGAATGCTTTCCAAGACTGGATGGTTGATGAAGAGTTGATGGCAGTAGCAAAACCAGATGCTTTGTTTATGCACTGCTTGCCAGCGCACCGTGGTGAAGAAGTTTCAGCGGGGGTGATTGATGGTCCACAAAGTATTGTGTGGGAAGAGGCGGAGAATCGCCTGCACGTTCAAAAAGCGCTGATGGAGTATTTGCTCTGTGGTCGCTTGGACAAATAAATAAATAAAGAGTAATAAAGAAGTATTTAGTCATTTTTTAGTTAAATTTTTTTGATCGAATAAGAAATCATGTCTGATATTAAAAAAGCCGTACTAGCCTATTCAGGTGGACTCGATACCAGTGTGATCTTGAAGTGGCTTCAAGACACCTATGGTTGTGAAATCGTCACTTTTACTGCCGACCTGGGCCAAGGCGAAGAGCTTGAGCCTGCGCGTGCTAAGGCCCTGCAGTTCGGTATCAAGCCAGAGAATATTTTTATCGATGACTTGCGTGAAGAGTTTGTGCGCGATTTTGTATTCCCAATGTTCCGTGCCAACACTATTTATGAGGGCGAGTATTTATTGGGCACCTCAATTGCTCGCCCATTGATCGCTAAACGTCAAATTGAGATTGCTCGCTTAACTGGTGCTGACTCTGTATCTCACGGTGCTACTGGCAAAGGGAATGACCAGGTTCGCTTTGAATTGGGCTACTACGCTCTTGAGCCAGGAATTAAAGTGATTGCACCATGGCGTGAGTGGGATCTCCTCTCCCGCGAGAAGTTAATGGCTTACGCTGAGAAGCATGGCATTCCAGTTGAGATGAAGCATAAGCAAGGCGGCTCCCCTTACTCAATGGACGCTAACTTGCTTCACATCAGCTATGAGGGCCGTCATCTTGAGAATCCAAATGCCGAGGCTGAAGAGTCAATGTGGCGCTGGACAGTTTCTCCTGAGAAGGCACCAGATACCCCAGAGATCATTGAGATTGAATTTAAAGCTGGCGACCCTGTGGCAATTAATGGCAAAGCCTATAAACCACATGAATTGTTAGCAGAGCTCAATCGTATTGGCGGCATGCATGGAATTGGTCGCCTTGACTTGGTTGAGAACCGCTTTGTTGGTATGAAGAGCCGGGGTTGCTATGAAACTCCTGGCGGCACCATTCTTTTGAAGGCCCATCGCGGAATCGAGAGTATTACTCTAGATCGCGAAGTAGCTCACTTAAAAGACGACCTCATGCCTCGCTACGCTAGCTTGATTTACAACGGCTTGTGGTGGTCTCCTGAGCGTCTCGCACTGCAAACATTAATTGATCATACTCAACAGATGGTGAATGGTGTTGTCCGTCTCAAGCTTTACAAAGGTTCTGTATCCGTGATTTCACGTGACTCAGCTAATACTTTGTTTGATCAAAATATTGCAACCTTTGATGATGATGGTGGTGCGTATAACCAAGCAGATGCTGGTGGCTTTATCAAGCTGAATGCATTGCGTATGCGTATTGCTGAAATTGCTAAGCGCAAGCGTGCTCAGAAATAATCCCAATTAGAACCAAACGAAATAGAAAGAACTCAGATGCAATTTGATCAAGTTTCAGTTGGCAAAAAAGCCAATGTATTTTTTGATGGCAAATGTGTTTCACACACAGTGACCTTGCCTAATGGCGTACGTAAGTCTGTTGGCGTGGTATTGCCAAGCACTTTGCGCTTTGACCTCAGCACTAAAGAAGTGATGGAAGTGGTTGATGGCAACGCATTTGTCAGCATCAACGGCGCTCCAGAGCAAGAGTTCAAGGCTGGTCAAAGCTGGGAAGTAGAAAAAGGTGGTTACTTTATTATTCGCGCTGAGCAACCAGTGCACTATGTCTGCCACTTTGAGTAATAAGCGCTTGTTTTAAATAAAGCCACCCTCGGGTGGTTTTTTATTTCGTGCCATGTAAGAATCCACAAATGAAGATCATTTACATAGTTATTGCGATCGGGGCGCTGATGTCCTCTTCCGCATATTCTCAGGTTTTTGATGTTCCTTATAAAGACGATGCTCCGACTAGAACATTGCTTACTCCAGTTAAAAATGCCAAGGCAGTTGTGTTGCTATTTCCTGGTGGTGGTGGCGTCTTGAATTTGCAGGACGATGGCTCAACTACTAACGGCCATACTTTTGTCAGATCCAAGGATCTCTGGGCTCAATACGGAATAGACGCTGTTTTAGTTGATACCCCGTACGACCTGGGGGCTGGTATGCGTAACTCTCGATCCATTAGAGATCATCAGCAAAGAATTTTGAATGTTGTTTCTTATTACAAAGAAAAGTTCAATCTACCAGTATGGATATTTGGTCACAGTATGGGTACCGTGAGCGTTACCGAATTTGTTAATGGCGGAAAAGAAAAAGAAAGGCTCATAGCTGGAGTCATAGTGGCAGGAACTTACAGATCTGCAACGGTAGATTCGGATGTGACGGTGCCGGTACTAGCAATTCATCATGTTGACGATGGCTGTGGATCAACGCCATTCGTTTCGTCTGAGAGAATTATCGAGGGACGATCAAAGCAATTGAGATCCCAGTTCATTCAGATTGAAGGCGGAATTAGCGAGGGTGATGTTTGCGGCTCAAGGGCTTATCACGGCTTTAATCAAAAAGAGTCTGAGTTTGTGAAATCTGCCGCCCAATTCATATTAAAGAATTAGAAAAGCCTAATGATTATTTTGGTAAGCCGCTGATAGTGCTGCCCGGCACAATCACCCTGTCGGAGAACCACTGCTTATTCATTTCGAGGGCATAACGAACATTGGCCCTTGGGCAATGATTATTGGTAGTCTCTGCTTGCATCTCTTCGATGTTCACAATCTTGCCATCGTCTGCGATGAATGCAATCGACAATGGAATCTTGGTATTGTTCATCCAGAAGCAATGACCAGCTTTTTGTTCAAAGATAAACAGCATTCCAGAATTTGTAGGCATGCTAGCGCGATTCATGAGGCCAACTTCTCTAGCTTTAGGGGTATCAGCAAGCTCTGCCTGAATGCGATAGATGCTGGTCTTGAGTTCAATAGTCGGTAAGCCTACGTTCACTTGTGCCAACGCCAGCGACGATCCGATAAAAAGAGAAGCTGCAATGAGCTTGCAGAAAAATTGAGTAGTTGTGTTCATCGCTTGTATTTTAAGTGAACCAATTTTTAGACGAAAAAAAACCCAGGAAAGAATCCTGGGTTTTCCATAATGATCTAAGGACTATTAAGCCGCTTGGATATTGGTAGCTTGCTTGCCTTTAGGACCTTGGGTAATATCAAACGTTACCTTTTGGTTTTCCTTAAGGGTTTTGAACCCAGGCATAGTAATTGCGCTGAAATGCGCGAACAACTCTTCTTCACCATCATCAGGTTTGATAAAGCCAAAACCTTTTGCATCATTGAACCACTTAACAATTCCGGTCGCCATGCGAACTCCATTACATAAACTTAAAACAACCGTGATGAGGGTAAATACTTTTTAATCAGTCTCAATCCACAACACGCCTAAATAGAACCTCTTTTGAAGCCTACCCCCTGATTGTTTGCCCTTTTTGTAGGGGTGTCAAGGAGTTATATGCACTTACCCCCTATTAATGATCCCTTTTTTTATCGAAAAATGCCCCAATATGGTTTAAATGGGGCATTTTGCGTGTTTTTCGCAACAAGACCCTCCTTTAAATAAGTTTGGATATCTGTGTTTAGAATGTTTCTCATGAGCCGCACTCCCAAAAATCCCACTACTGGCGTCCCCGCCAATCCCTACGTTGAAGACACCCTTTTGCTCGAAAAACAGGTCGAGCAAGTTAAGGCTCCTTCCATGTACAAAGTTTTGTTACTGAATGACGATTACACGCCGATGGAATTTGTAGTGATGGTCATTCAGGAGTATTTTAATAAGGACCATGAAACAGCAACGCGCATCATGTTGCAAGTTCATTTGGTTGGCAAAGGCGTTTGCGGAATATTTACCCGTGATGTTGCTGCCACCAAGGTGCATCAAGTTATTGAATTATCCCGTGAAGCGGGTCACCCACTACAGTGCACTATGGAGGAAGCATGATTGCCCAAGAACTAGAAGTAAGTTTGCACATGGCGTTTGTTGACGCACGGGCATCCCGACACGAATTCATTACCGTGGAACATTTGCTGGCCGCCTTGCTTGACAACGCTACCGCGGTAGAAGTACTTAAGGCATGCGCTGTCAATATCGCAGAGTTACGCGCTCAACTGAAAAACTTTATCAATGACAACACACCAGTAGTGCCTGGTAATGATGAAGTAGATACACAACCTACATTAGGATTTCAGCGAGTGATTCAACGTGCCATCATGCACGTGCAATCGACATCCAATGGCAAGAAAGAAGTGACTGGTGCAAATGTATTGGTTGCCATCTTTGGCGAGAAAGATTCTCATGCGGTGTACTTCTTGCAACAGCAAGGCGTTACTCGCTTAGATGTCGTGAACTTCATTAGTCATGGCGTTCGTAAAGACCAAACTGAGCATGTAAAGCCTGCTGACACTACGCAAGAGACAGAAGAGGCAGCCTCGTCTGGTAAAGAGAGCCCTCTGGATCAGTACACCCAGAACCTAAATGCCTTGGCTCGCCAGGGGAAGATTGATCCACTGATTGGTCGTGAGAGCGAAGTAGAGCGTGTGATTCAAGTGCTTTGCCGTCGCCGCAAGAACAATCCTTTGTTAGTTGGAGAAGCTGGTGTTGGTAAAACTGCCATTGCTGAAGGCTTAGCCTGGAGAATCGTTAAGGGAGATGTGCCTGACATTTTGGCTGATGCCACCGTATATTCATTAGATATGGGCGCATTACTGGCTGGCACCAAATACCGTGGTGACTTCGAGCAACGTTTAAAGAGTGTTCTTAAGTCACTAAAAGATCACGCTCATGGCGTTTTATTTATTGATGAGATTCATACTCTGATTGGTGCAGGCGCTGCCTCGGGTGGCACTTTAGATGCAAGTAATTTATTAAAGCCAGCCCTGTCTAATGGGCAACTCAAATGTATCGGTGCAACCACCTTTACTGAATACCGTGGCATCTTCGAAAAAGACGCAGCCCTATCACGTCGCTTCCAAAAAGTAGATGTAGTGGAGCCAACCGTTGATCAGACTGTGCAAATTTTGCGCGGCCTGAAATCTCGCTTCGAGGAACACCACAGCGTGAAATACGCAGCTGGCGCTTTAGTGGCTGCAGCAGAACTTTCTGCCCGCTATATCAATGATCGTCACTTGCCTGATAAAGCAATTGATGTGATTGATGAGGCAGGTGCTGCTCAACGTATTTTGCCGAAGTCCAAGCAGAAGAAAACCATTGGTCGTCCCGAGATCGAAGAGATCGTTGCCAAGATTGCTCGTATACCGCCCCAATCTGTCACTGTGGACGATCGTAGCAAGCTGCAAACCTTGGATCGCGATATTAAGAGCGTGGTTTTTGGTCAAGATCCTGCCATTGAGGCTTTGGCTAGCGCCATTAAGATGACTCGTGCCGGTCTTGGCAAGATTGATCGCCCAATTGGCTCATTCTTATTCTCAGGGCCTACAGGTGTTGGTAAGACTGAGGTTGCAAAACAGCTGGCTTATATCCTAGGTATTGAGCTTCTACGTTTTGATATGTCCGAGTACATGGAGCGTCATGCCGTTAGCCGTTTAATTGGCGCCCCTCCGGGTTATGTTGGCTTTGATCAAGGCGGTCTGCTTACTGAAGCCGTCAATAAGAAGCCGCATTGTGTCCTCTTGCTCGATGAGATTGAAAAAGCCCATCCAGATATTTTCAACATCCTCTTGCAGGTCATGGATCATGGTACTTTGACGGATAACAATGGTCGCAAAACTGACTTCCGTAACGTGATCATCATCATGACCACGAATGCTGGTGCTGAAGCGATGCAGAAATCCACCATGGGCTTTACTAATGTCCGTGAGACTGGTGATGAAATGGCTGATATCAAGAAATTCTTCACGCCTGAGTTCCGCAACCGTTTAGATGCTATCGTTTCCTTCAAGGCACTTGATGAAACCATCATCATGCGTGTGGTTGATAAGTTCTTGATGCAGCTAGAAGAGCAATTGCATGAGAAGAAGGTCGACGCTACCTTTAGCCCAGCATTACGTGCACACTTGGCTAAACATGGTTTCGACCCACTCATGGGCGCGAGACCAATGCAGCGGATTATTCAAGATACTGTACGCAAGGCCCTTGCTGATGAATTACTGTTTGGTAAGTTGGCTCAGGGCGGTCATGTAGATGTGGATATCGATGCAGATGGTAAAGTGCTGTTGAACTTTGATACCCCAAAATTACCAGGTAAGGCTGCTAAGGCTGATATAGCTCCTGCAGAAGAAATTTAATCCACACTAGATTTACTAATAAAGGGAAACCATGTCACATCACGATAAATTGCTGGAAGCTTTTGAAACTTACAAAGCGGAGAACGAAAAGTTTCAAGGTAAAGGAATCAAAGCATCTGCAGCGCGTGCTCGCAAGGCCTTGCAAGAAATTGCTGGCTCATGCAAAGAGCGTCGCAAAGAAATCACTGCTGAAAAAGAATCTCGTGAAGGTGCTGGTGCTGGCATGTCGCAAGACGCTGCTCGTCATGCGCATATTCGTAAGTAAGGCGGAGTTTCTAAAAAGAAAAAGCCACCTACGGGTGGCTTTTTTATTGGCTATTACTGAATTGATTATTAGCTACGACCTGTGCTGCCAAATCCACCGGCACCACGACTACTCTCAGTAAACTCTTCCACCACTTTAAGTTCAACCTGCTGTACTGGCATCACTACCAATTGAGCCAAACGCTCCATTGGCTCGAGTTTGAATGGGGTGGATCCACGATTCCAGGTGCTCACCATGAGTTGACCTTGGTAGTCGGAGTCAATTAGGCCAACTAAGTTGCCCAACACAATACCGTGTTTATGTCCCAGGCCAGAACGTGGCAGGATAAAGGCGGCATAGCGAGGATCTTCTACGTAAATGGCAAGCCCGGTTGGGACTAATACAGTTTGGCCCGGGGCAATCTCAATGGCTTCATCGATACAGGCTCGTAGATCTAGACCGGCACTTCCTGGTGTGCCATAACTAGGCAACTGATCGCGCATACGTTCATCGAGAATTTTGACTTGAAGAGCTTGCATGGGATTTCCTAAAACTGGAGGTGAAAATGAAAAAACTTTGAAGCTAAATTTTCTTGGCAACTAGCTGAATCAATTGACGAGCCAAATGTAGTTTCTCAGCCTTGGCAAGTTTTTTGCTGCCACTAGCATCTATTACGAGTAATTGATTTAGATCGCTACCAAAGGTATCGGGACCAATATTGCCAACAATCATCGGAATGCCTTTACGCTTTCTTTTTTCATCAGCATGATGCTCTAGATCAGTCGATTCAGCTGCAAAGCCTACGCAGTATGGGTAAGGTTTGCCACTTTTAGTTTTGACTGTTTTGGCAACATCAAGAAGAATGTCTGGGTTGGCTATAAATTCGATGCTTGGAACTTCTTTGCCATTGCGCTTAATCTTTTCCTTCGCGGGCTTGGCAACACCCCAGTCCGCTACTGCAGCCACTGCAAAGAATAGATCACAATCCGCTGCCGCTAATGTCGCAACATGCATCTCTTGAGCGCTTACTACATTCGTGCGGGTAATCTTACCCGTGGCTTCTAGTGGAGTAGAGAGATCGCAAGGGCCTGCAATCAGATGAACCTCTGCACCAGCCTCTAGGGCTGCTCTCGCGATAGCAAAACCCATCTTGCCAGAGCTATGGTTAGTAATGCCTCGAACTGGATCAATTGCTTCAAATGTTGGGCCAGCAGTAATCAGTACTTTTTTCCCGAGTAGCGTTTTTTTCTGAAAAAAGGCAATGACTTGCTCAGTAATTTCAGCGGGTTCTAGCATACGACCCATGCCAACTTCACCACATGCCTGAAAACCGCTAGCGGGACCAAGTAATGCCACACCATCTTTTTCGAGTCGTTCGGCACTTCTTTGGGTGGCCGCATGTTCCCACATCTGCTTATTCATTGCTGGTGTGAGTAGGAGGGGGCAATCTCTTGCTAGGCAAAGTGTAGTCAATAAGTCATCTGCGAGGCCTAGAGAAAGCTTCGCCATGAGATCAGCACTTGCAGGTGCAATCAGAATGACATCTGCCGAGCGAGACAGCTCAATGTGTGCCATGTTGTTTGGAATGGTGCTATCCCATTGACTCAAGTAAACCGGATTCCCAGTCAGGGCTTGCATAGTTACAGGAGTTACAAATTGCTGAGCTGCTTCTGTCATCACTACCTGCACTGATGCACCTTCTTGCATCAAGAGGCGCGCGAGCTCTGGCGTCTTATAGGCGGCAATACCACCGGAGATACCAAGAACGATTTTCTTATTTAAAAGGGATTGCATGGCGCCAGCTTAATGGGATTGAGAGGATTTGCCAAATGACTTGTGCAATTCACCGAAAATGATTAGTACAGCCCCGATGCAAATAGCGCTATCGGCCACATTAAATGCTGGCCAATGCCAATAGGCATAGTGCACATCAATAAAGTCGACCACTGCGCCATACATCAGCCGATCCAATACATTGCCTATGGCTCCCCCAAGAATGAGGCTCAGGGCCACACAAAGCAGACGGTCTTTTTGATGTTTCCGTAAAACAATCACAATGTAAATACAGGCAGCTAAACCGAGAATAGTAAAAAACCAACGCTGCCAACCAGAACCTTGAGCCAGAAAAGAAAATGCTGCGCCTGGATTAAACAGTAGCAACCAATTGAGAAAGGGAAGTACCTGCTCTGGTATGCCCATCTGCAAGTGACTCAGTGCTAGCCACTTGGTTGATTGGTCCAGCAGCAAAGTTACTGTGGCAATCGCTAGGCAGCGTAAAAAAGTTATGCTCATCAAGGTTTAATATTTAGGCAAACAAGCGATGGTCACCATCGCCAAATAGGTTGCTAATGCAGCGCCCGCAAAGTTCTGGATGATCCGCATTGGCACCAACATCTTGGGTGTGATGCCAGCAGCGCCCACACTTCTTGTATTGACTGCCGCGCACGAGAACTTCTAAGCCCGCATTGCTTAACTCAATATTAGCGCTTGAGGTGATCGTGACAAAACGTAAGTCATCTTCCAGTGAATGCAAGATAGCAAAGTCGACATCGCCTAATTTAATTGTGAGCTCGGCTTGTAGGGATGAGCCAATATTGCCAGCTTCGCGTTCCACTTCAATTGCTTTCGTGACTTCTGAGCGAATCTCGCGAATACGATGCCACTTGGCAAGCAATTCATCGGCATTGTTCATGGCAGGTAAAGCGCCAAACTCTTCCATGAAGATGGATTCAGAGGGCTTGCTACCTGAGCCATAGGGTAATGCTTGCCATGCTTCCTCGGCAGTGAAGGAGAGGAAGGGTGATAACCACTTCAAGAGATTCTTGGTGATGTGAAAGAGCGCATTCTGGGCGGCACGACGATCGGGTGAATTTGCTGCGCTGGTGTAGAGGCGGTCCTTCAGGATGTCTAAATAGAAACCACCTAAATCTTCTGAGCAGAAATTGAGCATTCGAGTAACCGCTGGGTGGAATTCATAAGCCTTGTAATGCGCCTCGATGTCACCTTGTAATTGATTGGCGAGTGCCACTGCATAACGATCAATTTCGAGCAATTGCTCCGCAGGCATCGCATGTTCGATTGGATCAAAGTCAGAGAGGTTGGCTAGCAAGAAGCGCAAAGTATTACGAATACGACGATAGCTCTCAGTAACGCGCTTGAGAATCTCGTCGGAGATAGTCATCTCACCAGAGTAGTCGGTTGAGGCGACCCAAAGGCGAATAATTTCAGCGCCGAGTTTGTCGGCTACCTGTTGTGGGGCGATGACATTTCCTACAGACTTGCTCATCTTGCGACCTTGGCCATCCACAGTAAATCCGTGGGTGAGCAATGCTTTGTATGGTGGCTTACCATCGAGCATGGCGCCAGTTAGCAAGGAAGAGTGGAACCAGCCACGATGTTGATCTGAGCCCTCAAGGTATAAATCAGCCAAGCGGCCATTAGGTGTTTCGGCGTCAGCAGTCAGCAATTCATTGCGGTGTGAGCCGCGAATCACATGCCAGTGCGTTGTTCCAGAGTCAAACCAAACATCTAGTGTGTCGCGATTTTTTTCGTACTGAGCGGCTTCATCACCAAGTAATTCAGAAACTTCGAGTTGTTGCCAGGCTTCTATACCGCCTTTTTCTACACGCTTGGCGACTTCTTCGAGTAACTCAACGGTGCGCGGATGTGGATCACCAGTTTCTTTGTGCACAAAGAAGGCCATCGGCACGCCCCACTGACGTTGACGAGACAAGGTCCAGTCAGGACGGTTGGCAATCATGCTGTGTAAGCGCTGCTTGCCCCAGGCGGGGAAGAATTCAGTGCTGTCAATACCTGCTAGAGCAGTCTCACGCAAGCTAGTTTTGCCATCAGCTGGCTTCTTATCCATGCTCGCAAACCACTGTGAAGTAGCGCGATAAATAATTGGAGACTTATGGCGCCAGCAATGCATGTATGAGTGGGTATAGGTCTTATCACGCAATAAGCTTCCCGCCTCACGCATAGCTTCTACAATCTTTGGATTGGCTTTCCAGATATATTCATTGGCAAAGAGCGGCAACCAAGAGGCATACACACCGTTACCCATGACTGGATTGAGAATATCTTTGTCGGCTAATTGATTTGCTTTGCAGGACTTAAAGTCTTCCTCACCATAGGCGGGGGCAGAGTGAACGATGCCGGTACCTGTATCGAGTGTGACGTACTCAGCTGGATAAATTGGGGACAGGCGTTTATAGCCTTCATGCAATGGTGCTAGCGGATGCCAGAAAGAGATGTTTGCTAATTGAGCACCACTACAAGTTGCAATCACTTTACCTTCTAGGCCATAGTCTTGTAGACAAGTTTCCACACGATCCTTAGCCAGGATCAAAAGCTTGTCACCAACATCCACCAATGCATAAGTAACTTCTGGATGAACGTTCATTGCCTGGTTGGCAGGAATGGTCCACGGGGTCGTTGTCCAAATCACAATCTGACCGGGCTTGTTTGGCAGCTCAGAAAGTCCAAATGCTTTGGCAAGCTGTGGGCGCTGGGCCTCATCAAAGCCAAAGCCGACATCGACCGTTGGATCCGTTTTATCCTGGTACTCAACTTCAGCTTCAGCGAGCGCTGAGCCGCAATCAAAACACCAATTCACTGGTTTTAAGCCGCGGAACACATAGCCTTTTTCCCAGATCTTGCCTAAGGCGCGGATTTCATCGGCCTCATTGCGATAGTTCATGGTGAGGTAAGGATTATTCCAGTCGCCTAAGACACCTAAGCGTTCAAAGTCAATCTTTTGCTTGTCTACTTGGACTTGGGCATATGCGCGAGCTTTAGCTTGTACTTCCGCAGTTGGCAGGTTCTTGCCAAATTGTTTTTCAATTTGAATCTCAATTGGCATCCCATGACAATCCCAACCAGGCACGTAAGCAGAATCAAAGCCCATGAGCCAGCGGGACTTCACAATCATGTCTTTCAGAATCTTGTTGACCGCATGGCCAATATGAATGTCGCCGTTTGCATAGGGAGGACCATCATGCAAAATAAATTTTGGTTGATTGGCATGTGCCGCACGAATTTTTTCGTACAGCTTATTTTTCTGCCATTGAGCAACCCATTGTGGCTCACGCTTAGCTAGATCCCCTCGCATTGGAAATGAGGTATCAAGCAGATTGACGGGGTAAGAATTTTCTTTTTCAGACATACGCTTTTTTCTGGAAATAATTTCTGGCATGCTTTGCATCGGATGCAATCGCATTTGTTAGGGCATCAAGACCGTCATACTTGGCCTCGTCACGAATTTTTTCTAAGAGTTCAACGGTAATAATTTTTCCGTAAACATCTTGTTGATAGTCAAAGATATGGGTTTCAAGTAGTACCCGACCTTGGTCTTCTACTGTAGGTCTTACGCCTAGGCTGGCTACGGCTGGCAGGGGCTTATCACTTAAACCCAAAACCTGCGCAGTAAAGATGCCAGTAGTCGCTGGTTTGCGGTGATGCAAGTGATTGGCAACTGCTAAATTCAAAGTGGGGAAGCCAAGTGTGCGACCGAGTTTCTGTCCATGAATAACGTGACCAGAAATGGCATAAGGACGCCCCAATAATTTTTCTGCATGCGTCATATCACCATTAGCAAGTGCAGTTCGCAATGCTGAGCTCGAGATGCGCTCACCATCTTCCAAGATGGTTTGAATACTAGATACCTCAAAGCCGTATTTTTCACCGGCAGCTTTAAGGCTTGCAAAATTACCAGCACGTTTTGCGCCATAGCAAAAATCATCGCCAATCAAAATCCATTTAGCATTTAGACGCTTAACAATAATCTCAGAAACAAACTCGTCGGGAGAGAGGCGCGCAAAAGCAGTATTGAAATGTTCGACTACTGCACGATCGATTCCCAGTTCAGATAGCGCCGCTAATTTGTCGCGCAGATTCAGAATACGAGGGGGTGCTTGCTCAGGAGAGAAAAATTCTTTGGGATGTGGTTCGAAGGTCATGACACAGCTCACCAGACCCCTTTCTTTGGCGCCATCCACGAGCTGTTTGAGTAGGGCGCGATGACCCCTGTGCACACCATCGAAATTACCGATGCTTAGGGCACAAGCTGGTCCTGCAGAAAACTGGGTCGGGCCACGGAATACGTTCACAAAATCGCTTTCAGGGTAGCCATCAATTATATTGTGGGCATGCTTTCTATCGTTACCTTAATCTCAGGCCGCGGATCAAATTTCGAGGCCATCGTTAAAACTGCTCAAAAAGAGCAATGGCCAGTCAAGTTTGCGGGGGTTATAGCCAATCACTCTGCAGCCAAGGGCCTTGATTTTGCTCGCTCGCAGGGTATTCCTGCCTTTGCTATTGAGCACAAGCAGCATGCTACGCGTGAATCCTTTGATGCCGCCCTCATTCAGAAAATCGATGAACTGGGGGCTGATTTGGTGGTCTTGGCGGGCTTTATGAGAATTCTGACCCCAGGCTTTATTCGCCATTTCGAGGGTCGATTGATCAATATTCACCCGGCTCTATTGCCGGCATTCCCCGGTTTGCATACCCATGAGCGGGCTTTAGAAGCTGGCGTCAAGGAGCATGGGGCGACAGTTCACTTTGTAAATGAGGGGGTAGATGAGGGTCCAATCATTTGCCAGGCCTCTGTGCCAGTGCTCGCTGGCGACAATGCGGATACTTTGGCGGCACGTGTTTTGACTGCCGAGCATCAGATTTACCCGCGGGCCGTAAAATGGTTCCTTGATGGACGATTGCGAATAGAAGGTAATCAAGTGAAGTTACAACCCCCAGAGTCGCAATTTTTTAAATTATGAGTGCAGAACGCCCACCCCGGAAATCTGGCAACAGATTAGCGCCACATAAAAGCTACGCAGCCAAATCTAAAGATCCCTTGCGCCGCCCAGAGCGACGTAATGCTAGCGGCAATCTCATTGCACCTGAAGGTCAAAAGAATTTTTCTAATGCCAAAGCATTGCCTCAGCATGCAATTCATTTAGAGCGCTTGCTTCCAGAATTGCTCAGCTTTGAGCAGCCAGCCGATCGCGTAGTGAGTCGTTATTTCCGTGCTGAACCTCAGCTCGGCAATCGTGATCGCGCACTCATTGCGGAGAGTGCATTTGCAATTTTGCGTCGTAAAAATGAGTTCTCTCAATTTGCAGTGAGCGGTGAAGGTTCCCAGTCTAGACGCTTAGCCCTATTGGGTTTGCTGTCCGCCCTATCGGAAGGCGGGTTAGGTTCTGCGAACCGTGCAGAGAGCGCAATTGCGGACCTCGCTCACGTTCTCAAGGCTGGAGAATACGAATGGCTGCAACGATTTGCTACCGTTGACCCTACTGCTTTAAATCCTTTGGTTCGCAATAATTTGCCAGAATGGTTGTGGGATGCTTTTGGAAAATATCCTGGTGAAGAGACGCGTGAAGAGCTTGCGAAATCATTAATGCATCCAGCGCTTCTCGACTTGCGTGCAAACACCATGAAAACCAATCGCGAAGAATTGCTGGCGCAGATGAATGCATTGGGTGGTCGTTATCAAGCAATACCAACTCCCTATGCACCTGATGGTGTGCGCATTATGGGTAAACCTGCGTTGCAGAATACCGCTGGTTTTAAGGCTGGCATGTTTGAAGTGCAAGATGAAGGCAGTCAGCTTTTGGCCTATTTGCTTGCCCCTAAACGTGGCGAGATGGTAGTTGACTTCTGTGCTGGTGCCGGAGGTAAGACTTTGGCAATTGGTGCCTTGATGCGCTCTACAGGCCGTCTTTATGCTTTTGATACATCAGAGCGTCGCTTGGCTAATTTAAAGCCAAGACAGGCCCGTAGCGGCCTCTCAAATGTTCATCCCGTTTGGATTGATAGTGAGAACGATGCCAAGATCAAGCGCTTGGCTGGCAAGATTGATCGAGTCCTGGTGGATGCCCCTTGTAGTGGCATGGGTACATTGCGCCGTAATCCTGATCTGAAGTGGCGTCAAACTCCAGCTGGGGTCTTGGAGCTAAATCAGAAACAGATGAGTATCTTGGCCTCTGCTGCCCGCTTGCTTAAGCCTGGCGGACGTTTGGTTTATGCCACTTGCAGCCTTTTGCCTCAGGAAAACCAAGCAATTGCAGAGGATTTTCTGGCAAAACACCCTCAATTTGAGGCTGTTTCAGCTGCTGAGGTTCTTAAGCCATTGTTTCCAAAGGATAAATTGCCTTTAGGTTGTTCTACAGATAATCCTTGGTGGCAGTTGTGGCCCCATATTCACGGCACAGATGGCTTTTTTGGAGCCGTATTTCAGAAGAAGGCTGCCGACCCTGCCCCTGAAGCAGAAAAAGACGATCAAAAAGAGACTAAGGTCAAAAACAAGAAGACCCCTAAAGAACTAAAATAGAGCTTTAGACCTCTTTAGGGATTCCCTTTTGAACACAGTTTCAGGTTTTGATGTATTCCTCAATTGGCTTGCCAATGGATATTTAGATTGGTCTTGGTGGCAGATCACGCTGTTCACTTTGGCTGTAACGCACATTACGATTGCGGCAGTCACGATCTTCCTGCACCGTTGCCAGGCACATCGGGCTTTAGACCTCCATCCAATCGTTTCACACTTCTTCCGATTATGGCTTTGGCTCACTACCGGAATGGTGACTAAAGAATGGGCTTCGATTCACCGCAAGCATCACGCCAAATGTGAAACTGTAGACGACCCCCATAGCCCACAAATTTTGGGTATTGGCACCGTTCTCTCGCGCGGCGCAGAACTCTATAAAAATGAAGCTAAGAATCAAGAGACGATGGATAAGTTCGGTCACGGCACACCTGATGATTGGATCGAGCGCAATATCTATTCCAAGTTTTCTTGGCAGGGTGTCGCCATCATGCTCATCATCGACGTCTTTTTATTCGGCGGCATTGGCTTAACCGTATGGGCTGTCCAGATGTTATGGATCCCTATTACTGCTGCAGGCGTTATTAATGGTATCGGTCACTTTTGGGGCTATCGCAACTTCGATTGCGAAGATGCGTCTAGGAATATTTTCCCCTTGGGCATTTTGATTGGTGGTGAAGAGCTTCATAACAATCACCATACTTTTGCAACGAGCGCTAAGCTGTCAAATAAGTGGTACGAGTTTGATATAGGCTGGTTCTACATTCGGATGATGAGTGCAGTCGGTCTGGCAAAAGTGAAGAAGACTCCACCTAAACCAGTGTTGAGCGATCTACGTCCTGCTGATCAGAATACGCTTGAAGCCATCATTGCTAACCGTTATGAAATCATGGCGCGCTATAGCAAGACATTGCGCAACTTCTTTAGTAACGAAGTACAACATATGCAGGTTCTGGCGTCTCATTTGAGTGATGCTCGTACTTGGCTTTCCAAAGATGAGTCTCGCTTAAGCGAGGAAGAGAAAGCTAAGCTAGAAGAGTTGATGGCAAGTAATGCTCAGTTACGCAAGATGATTGAGATGCGTCGTGACCTACAGGCAATCTGGGGCCGCTCTAGCGCAAGCAGAGAGCAGTTGGTGTCACAGTTGCATTCGTGGTGTCAGCGTGCAGAAGATAGCGGTCTCACAAGCTTGCGCGAATTTTCTTTAAGACTGCGTCGATACGCTTAAGTTGAATAAAAATTGAGGCAATAAAAAAACCCGCTGATGAGCGGGTTTTTTTATTTGCGTGAAGTAGATTACTTCAGCTTTGTTTCTTTATAAGCAACGTGCTTGCGAATGGTTGGATCAAACTTCATGATCTCCATTTTCTCAGGCTTAGTACGCTTGTTTTTTGAAGTTGTGTAGAAGTGACCAGTACCTGCTGATGACTCTAACTTGATTTTTTCTCTACCGCCTTTAGCCATTTGTGCGCTCCTTAAATTTCGCCACGTGCACGCAGATCAGACAAAACAGCATCGATGCCATTCTTGTCGATAACGCGCAAACCAGCATTGGTTAAGCGCAAGCTAATCCAACGGTTTTCAGATTCAACCCAGAAACGACGATTTTGCAAATTCGGCAAAAAGCGACGCTTCGTTTTATTGTTTGCATGGGATACATTGTTGCCAACCATCGGCTTCTTCCCAGTGACTTGGCAAACTTTTGCCATGACATAACTCCATTAATTGCGAAAAAAGAAGATTGTATCAGTCAAAGCTGATTTTGGGCTAGTCCTTATTGGCTTTAGTGAGGGGGTTGGGCCTGAAAAATCGGCTCATATACAAGCTAAAGTGCTTCATTATTACTATAAGTTAGTAATTACTATCATTTATGTTCAATATTCATAAGGCCTGACTCAGCAAAAGAGAAAAATCCGCTATTACTCACAATGCAATGATCTAAAAGCGCAATATCCACCAGCTGAAGTGCTTTGGACAAGGTTTTAGTGAGATCTTGATCTGCCGAGCTGGGGAGGGGGTTCCCGCTAGGGTGGTTGTGCGCCACGATCAGAGCGCTGGCGTTCCTCGCCAAGGCTTCTTTGAGGATTTCACGGGGATAGACAGCGGTTTGGGTAATGGAGCCCCTAAAAAGCTCCTGGCACTCAATGAGTTGCAGCTTTGAGTCTAAATAAAGGCATAAAAAGACCTCATGTGGAAGAGCCCCAATTTTGGTTTGAAGAAATTCCTTAACGTGGCTGGAAGAGGAAAAAATGCCGTTCTGAGAAAGTCCATCCTCTAGGCTGCGCTTTACTAGTTCATGAGCCGCCTGGATTTGAGACCACTTGGAGATGCCCATGCCATGGATGCGGATAAATTCTTCTGGGCTACTAGCCAGAAGGCGTGGCAGGCTGCCAAAGTAATGCAGTAAATCCTTAGCTAGGGTTACAGCGCTTTTTCCTTTAATGCCGACCCGTAAAAAGATGGCTAATAATTCTGCATCAGTCAGACAGCGGGCTCCATGGAGTCTGAGCTTTTCTCGAGGCTGCTCATTTTTGGGCCAATGAGGGATCGGAGAATCCACTACTGACGCAGGGCTAGATACAATCACCTTATGACTAAGCTTACCGTTTTGCCTAACTCCTATTTGACTCTCAACTATCGGCTGACTTTGCCGAATGGGGAGGATTACATCAATACTTTTGTTGATCGTCCTGCGACGGTTTTGATGGGTTCTGGACAATTTGCACCTTGCTTTGAAAAAGTGTTGTTGGGTTTGGGTGTTGGCGATAAAAAAAGTGCTTTGCTAGTTCCTGATGAAAGTTTTGGCGAACGCAAAGAAGATTTAGTGCAATGGGTTTCTTTGAAGGCGCTGAAAGAAGGTCGCGATGATGATGCGGAATTCAATCCTGGTGATGTCATTGAATTTAATGCGCCTGGTGGCGCTCAATACGCTGGTGTTTTGCAATCGATCAACGAAGAGGGTGCGTGGTTTGATTTCAATCACCCTCTTGCTGGAAGAGCAGTCACTTTTGAAGCACAGATCGTGGCTATTCTCTAAAACATGAGCACAGTCGATCACCCTGAAATTTTGATGGCTCAGCCCCGCGGATTTTGTGCGGGTGTTGATCGTGCAATCAATATTGTTAACGAAGCCCTGACTCGTTTTGGGGCTCCTATTTATGTACGCCATGAAATTGTTCACAACGCTTATGTTGTTGATGAACTGCGTGGTAAAGGTGCAGTCTTCGTAGAGGAATTGCATGAAGTGCCCAAGGGCGGCATTGTAGTTTTTAGTGCCCATGGCGTTTCGCAAGAGGTTCGCAAGGATGCTGAGCAGCGTGGCTTGCAGGTATATGACGCGACTTGTCCTTTGGTTACCAAAGTGCACCTTGAAGTTGTCAAGATGTGTAAAGATGGCTACACGGTGCTGATGATTGGTCATGCTGGACACCCCGAAGTTGAAGGTACGATGGGGCAGGTAAAAGAGGGTGTTTTCTTAATTGAAAAAGTGGCTGATGTTGCAACATTGCCATTTTCAAGTGAAGAGAAAATGGCTTTTGTGACGCAAACGACTTTGTCAGTTGATGAGACCAAAGAAATAGTTGAAGCGCTCACTAAAAAATTTCCTAGTATTGTTCAGCCTCGCAAACAAGATATTTGTTACGCCACTCAAAATCGCCAAGATGCTGTGAAATTTATGGCGCCTCAAGTAGAGGTAGTTATTGTGGTGGGAAGTTCATCAAGTTCAAACTCCAATCGTTTGCGTGAATTATCAGAAAAGTTGGGGGTACCATCTTACATGGTCGATGCTCCCGAGCAGCTGAAGCCAGAATGGTTTGTGGGTAAAAAGCGTGTAGGCTTAACTGCCGGAGCCTCCGCCCCTGAAAGTTTGGCGCAGTCGATCGTCTCCCGCATTCAAGAGTTTGGGCCACGCAGTGTACGGGCCTTACCAGGGGTAGTAGAGGATGTCACATTCTCATTGCCTAAAAATTTAGTCGATTGAAGTATTGATTCATAACAGAGGAGCTGTAGATGATTAAGTCAAAAGCATCAAAAGTGATTTTTATGAAAACTGCTATCGCCTTATCGGCGGCAGCACTGATTTTGGCTGGCTGTGGCAAGAGTGGTGATAAAGCTGCTGCAGTTCCCGCTGATGGTGTTGAGGTCAAGATTGGCCATGTAGCCCCATTAACTGGCCCTATTGCTCACTTGGGTAAAGATAATGAGAACGGTGCACGTTTAGCGCTTGAAGAAATTAATAAAGCAGGCTTGACGATCGATGGCAAAAAAGTAGTACTCACCTTGGTGCCAGAGGATGATGCAGAAGATCCAAAAACAGCAACGCAAGTTGCACAAAAATTAGTAGATGCAAAAGTGGTCGGTGTTGTAGGTCACTTAAATTCTGGAACTAGCATTCCTGCTTCAAAAATCTATAGCGATGCAGGCATTACTCAAATTTCTCCATCCTCCACTAATCCCGATTACACCAAGCAAGGATTTAAAACAACATATCGTCTCGTTGCGACTGATGCCCAGCAAGGCCCAGCTTTAGGCAATTACGTTGCTAAAACCTTGAATGCCAAGACGGTAGCTATCGTTGACGACTCTTCTCAGTATGGCAAAGGTTTGGCTGATGAGTTTGAGAAAACAGTGAAAGCTTCTGGTGTGAAAGTAGTAACTCGTGAAGCAAGTAACAATAAGGCAACTGACTTTAAGGCAATTTTGACCAAGATTAAAGGTAGCAAGCCTGATGTCATCATGTATGGTGGCATGGATGCTACCGGTGGCCCTTTAGTGAAGCAAGCAGCTGAGCTGGGTATTAAAGCCAAGATTGTTGGTGGCGATGGCATGTGTACTGAGAAGCTCGCTGAGTTAGCTGGTGATGCAGTAGTGAATGTCACATGCTCTGAAGCTGGTAAAGCACTTTCTAAGATGCCTCAAGGCGCTGAATTCCAGAAGCGTTATAAAGAGCGCTTTAACTCTGATGTACAAATCTACGCTCCGTTTACTTACGACGCTGTATATGTATTGGTAGATGCAATGAAGCGCGCCAACTCAACTGATCCAGCTAAGATCTTATTAGTCATGCCGGACACCAAGATGAATGGCTTAGTCGGTAACATCGCCTTCGATAGCAAAGGTGATATGAAGGAGGGGGTCATTACCCTCTATGACTTCAAAGACAAAAAGAAAACAGTTCTTGACGTCATCAATATGTAGGATTCATTAAAAGGGCGCCGCAGATGCGGTGCTCTTTTTTTGTACCCTTCAGTTTTTACTCACATCACTCATGGATATTTTTCTTCAGCAGATCATCAATGGCTTAGTGCTCGGTAGCATCTACGCCTTGATCGCCTTGGGTTACACCATGGTTTATGGCGTGCTGGGAATTATTAACTTTGCACATGGTGAAGTACTCATGATTGGCGCAATGGTGTCGCTGTCTTTACTGCGCTTGATTCTGAGTTTAACTAGCGATCTACCGGGTTGGCTTACTTTATTGATTGTCTTGCCAGTGACAATGGCGGTTTGCGCAGGTCTAAGTTATTGGATTGAGCGTATTGCATATCGGCCCTTGCGTAATGCGCCCCGTTTGGCCCCGCTCATCTCTGCAATTGGTATGTCGATCTTGCTACAAACGATTGCGATGTTGATCTGGTCTCGCAATCCGATGACCTATCCACAACTATTGCCTTCAATCCCCATTGAAATTGGTGCTACTGGTGCAACAATTACCGGTAAAGAAATCGTGATCATCATTGTTGCTTTAGCGGTGATGTGTGGTCTATTGTTTTTGGTTGAAAAAACGAAACTTGGCAGAGCGATGCGTGCTACTGCTGAGCAAACTCAAATTGCTGCATTGATGGGCGTGAATCCCAATCGCGTCATCTCCATCACGTTTATGTTGGGCGGCGCTTTGGCGGGTCTGGCTGGCGTAATGATCGCTAGTAACTATGGCAATGTGCATTTTTATATGGGCTTCATTCCTGGCTTGAAGGCCTTCACTGCTGCCGTGTTGGGTGGTATTGGTAATTTGCAAGGGGCTATGTTGGGAGGCTTATTACTGGGCTTAATAGAGGCCTTAGGTGCTGGCTATATTGGCGAGCTTACCGGTGGCGTCTTTGGTTCGAACTATCAAGATATCTTTGCCTTCTTAGTATTAATTCTGGTACTCGTGTTACGCCCTACTGGCTTATTGGGTGAGAAGGTTTCTGATCGTGCTTAAGAAGCTTGCCGCAAATCATCTTAATCGTTCTACCTATTTTTGTTTGGGTGCTCTCGCACTGCTTCTGTTGCCATGGATTGTGGGTGCAAGCGGTGGCAACTATTGGGTACGGGTTGTAGATTTTGCGCTGCTTTACATCATTCTTGCTTTAGGTCTTAACGTTGTTGTGGGCTTTGCTGGTCTTTTGGATTTGGGCTATATCGCCTTTTATGCATTGGGTGCATACAGCTACGCTTTATTGGCTTCACCACATTTACCCCAACATTTCGAAACGATCGCAGCCGCACTTCCGCAGGGAATGCATTTTTCTCCATGGATGGTAGCTATCTTCTCGATGATCTTGGCCGCGCTCTTTGGAATCCTTCTGGGCCTTCCTACTCTGCAGTTACGTGGAGATTATTTGGCAATCGTCACCTTGGGTTTTGGTGAGATTATCCGCATCTTCATGAATAATCTCGATCGCCCTTTAAACCTGACCAATGGGCCTAAAGGTATTACTGCAATTGATCCTATTCAGCTGTTTGGTATCTCCTTTGCAAAGCCTTTAGATCTGGGTTTTGTGCAAATTCCTGGTTTGTATTTAGTGTTTTATCTATTCTTGATATTGGCGATTGCAGTGATGATTGTGTGCCTCCATCTACAGAACTCTCGGATTGGTCGAGCTTGGGTTGCTATTCGCGAAGATGAGATTGCTGCTAAAGCCATGGGTATCAATACGCGCAATATGAAGTTACTTGCTTTTGCAATTGGCGCATCTTTTGCCGGTGTGGCGGGCGTATTCTTTTCGGCATTCCAAGGATTTGTATCGCCAGAGTCCTTCACTCTTTGGGAGTCGATTGTCGTCTTAGCTATGGTGGTACTGGGTGGTATCGGCCACATCCCCGGTGTGATCTTGGGTGCGATTGTGTTGGCCGTATTTCCAGAGGTGCTACGTGGTGTTGCGGAACCCGTTCAAAACGCACTCTTTGGACACGTGATCGTAGACGTTGAAGTGATTCGTCAGTTGATTTACGGCCTAGCCTTGATTCTGGTGATGCTATATCGCCCAGGCGGTATTTGGCAAAAAGGTGGGGGCAAATAATGGCCGCTCGTTTATTGCTCGATGTAGCCGATGTATCAAAGCGCTTTGGCGGTGTACAAGCCTTAGATTCAGTCGGATTACAAGTTCCCCATGGCTCGATTGTTGGTTTAATTGGTCCCAACGGCGCCGGGAAGACAACGTTCTTTAATGTTATCACCGGCCTATATCCAGCCGATTCAGGAATTTTCTTATTTGATGGCAATGCTTACTTCCCAGAATCCGTCTCACAAGTGACTCAATCTGGAATGGCAAGAACCTTTCAGAATATTCGCCTCTTTGGTGAAATGACTGTGCTTGAGAATGTGATGGTAGGGTGTCATTGCCGCTCTAAAGCAGGGTTGCTGGGCGCTATCTTCCGCTTTCCATCGACCAAGCGTGAAGAGCTTGCTATTCAGGAGAAATCCCTTGCATTGCTCGCTTATGTTGGTTTGAGCGACTATGCGCAGTTGCAAGCGCGTAATTTATCTTATGGCCATCAACGTCGCCTAGAAATTGCGAGAGCCTTGGCGACCGAGCCTAAGCTTCTCGCTTTGGACGAGCCAGCTGCTGGTATGAACGCTACTGAGAAATTGGAATTACGTGAGTTACTGCTCCGTATCCGTGCAGACGGTAAAACGATACTTTTGATTGAACACGATGTGAGTTTGGTGATGGGTATTTGCGATAGCTTGACCGTGCTCGATTACGGCAAGGTGATCGCTGCCGGTAAACCTGCAGATGTGCGCGTTCATCCTGAGGTAATTAAAGCGTATCTAGGTCAAGGGGCGGTGTAATGGGCGCCTTACTTCATGTACAAGATCTCAAAGTGGCTTATGGTGGCATTAATGCTGTCAAAGGAATTGACCTGCACGTTAATCAGGGGGAGTTGGTTGCCCTGATAGGTGCGAATGGTGCAGGTAAGAGCTCTAGTCTCAAAGCCATAGCAGGCTTGTTAAAGCCCGCTGCAGGTGTGATTGCGTTTATTGATCAAAATACTGACCAATTGCCTGCCTATGAATTAGTCCGCTTAGGTTTGGGTCTTGTGCCCGAGGGTCGGGGCGTATTTAAGCGCATGACCATCTTGGAAAATCTGCAGATGGGTGCATTCTTAAAGAAAGATGCGAAAGCCATCAATTTGAAATTAGAGGAAGTATTTTCTTATTTCCCACGACTGAAAGAGCGTCTCTCGCAACTTGCTGGCACTTTGTCTGGTGGTGAGCAACAAATGGTCGCGATGGGTAGGGCAATGATGGCAGAGCCTAAGCTCTTGTTGTTAGATGAGCCTTCTATGGGCTTGTCACCCATCATGGTGGAAACCATTTTTGATGTTATTCGTAATCTCTCGAAAAATGGGATGACGATTCTCTTGGTTGAACAAAATGCCCGACTAGCCTTGCAGATGGCCGATCGGGCTTATGTGATGGAAAGTGGTTTGATTACGCTGACTGGCGCGGGGCAAGAGCTACTTCAAGACCCGAGAGTGCGCACTGCCTACTTAGGCGAGTAAGCCAGTTGTCACAAAACAGCTTAAGCAGTTTCTTTGAGTAACTCGCGCAGCATATTGCACATCTGACGAATTTCATCATCGCTGACATTTAATGCTGGCATAAAGCGCAAGAGGTTTGGTCTTGGAGAGTTAATCAATAGACCTTCAGGGCCGCGATCACGAGCAAGCTCTACTAATTTAGGTCCAATATCTTTCCCTAGCATGAGAGCGCGCAGCAAACCCTCGCCACGCTCACCCTCGAGATTGAACTCAGCGCAAAGTTTGAGCAATTCGGATTTGAGTAGTTCACCTTTGGCTTTAACGCTATCTAAAAAGCCTGGGGCTAATAACTGTTCGATCACGCTAATCCCTACTGCAGTCATCAATGGGTTGCCGTTATAGGTCCCGCCTTGATCGCCGGGCACAAAGCAGGCAACTGCATCAGTTGCCATGAGGGCTGCTAAGGGAACGCCGCCACCAATGCCTTTACCCAAGGTCATGATGTCAGGCTCGATACCGGATTGTTGGTAAGCGAAGAGGGTGCCGGTACGGCCACATCCTGCTTGCACTTCATCCGCAATCAGGAGGATGTTGTTATCTTTCGTGAACTGACGCAGCTCGCGCATAAATTCTTGAGTAGCCGGGATGACGCCGCCTTCTCCTTGAACTGGCTCAAGCATTACGGCAACCGTTTTATCGGTCACCAGCTTTTTAACAGAATCCAAATCATTCAGATCTGCTTTTGGAAAGCCAGCTACTTGAGGGGCAAACATTGTGTCCCAGTTTGGCTTACCAGAGGCACTCATGGTTGCTAATGTGCGACCATGAAAGCTGTGATCAAACGTAATGATTTCAAAGGCGCCGTTTTTATTGAGCTGACCCCATTTACGAGCCAACTTAATTGCACCTTCATTTGCTTCGGCACCACTATTAGCAAAAAAGACTTTGTTAAAGCAGCTATTAGAAGTTAATAGATTAGACAAACCAATCATGGGTTCGTTGTAAAACGCAGGGCTTGGGTTAATCAGTTTCTTAGCTTGCGTATTCAGTGCCGCAATCATTCCTGGATTGCAATGACCCAAACAATTCACTGCCCAGCCTTGCAAGAAATCTAAATAGCGTTTGCCGTTGTTATCTGTTAACCATGAGCCGTTGCCCTCAACCATCACCACATCTGGGCGTTGAGTAATAAACATCACTGAATGGGTATCGATAGGGGCTGGATTGTTCATGCTGGTTTGCGGTAAGGAATGAATAAAGGCTAATGAGGTTTCTATTATCTAACTTTATGAAGTTTAGTTTGTGGCTAAATCTGCTGCACTGGTAAAGGAGTCTGCAAAGAATTCTTCTTCAGGTAGATGACATTTGGATGAAAAGTCTTCGCGGGCGGCATTAACCATGACTGGAGCCCCGCAGGCGTAGACCTGAAAGTCCTTGAGGCTAGGATGGTCATCAATGACGGCCTGATGCACAAAACCTGTGCGGCCACGCCATGCATCTTCTGGTAGACCATCTGAAATCACCGGAATGTACTTGAAATTTGGGATTTCTTGCTCCCAGGTTTTACATAAATCACTCAGGTAAAGATCGCTTGGACGACGTCCACCCCAATACAACTCAATTGGACGCTCAATCTTCTTGGTCTGCATTTGTTCAATGATGGATTTAATGGGTGCAAAGCCTGTACCCGCAGCCAAAAAGATAATCGGCTTCTTGGAGTCCTCTCTTAAAAAGAAGCTGCCCAGAGGGCCTTCAAAGCGCAGGATGTCTTTCTCTTTTAATGCTGGGCTTACTGCGCCAAACACGAAGTCTGTAAAGAGCCCGCCGGGTAAGTGGCGGATATGGAGCTCTAATGGCCCTTCTTGCTCGGGTGCGTTGGCAATCGAGTAGGCGCGACGTTGCCCATCCTTTAGAAGAAACTCTAAATACTGGCCAGCTAGAAATTGAAAGCGCTCGGCAGCGGGAAGTTGTAGCTTGAGAATGGCAACATCATTGCTAGGTTTGCTGATGGTATTTACACGGCATGGCACCTTGCGAATGGCAATATCACCTGCGCCTTGAACCTCGCGGGCCTCAATGAGCAGGTCTGATTGAGGGTGTGAGCAGCAAAATAAAATGCCCCCTGCAGTTTCATCGGTCCTACTGAGGGCGTTTTCACTGTGCTGACCGTGGGTGATTTGACCCTCTAAGACTTTGCCTTTGCATGAGCCGCAAGCGCCGTTTTTGCAGCCATAGGGAAGATTGATGCCTTGGCGAAGGGCGGCCTCCAGGACAGTCTCATCCTGGGTAACAGTAAATTGTTTGCCGCTCGTTTTGAGCGTGACCTGATAAGACACTCTCATTCCTTTCAATAAATCGTTACGATGTTGCTTATGCAATCTTTTGGTAAACCTTCGATCCTGATTATTGGCTGCGGCGACATTGGTCTTCGAGTGGCAAGACAGCTATCTCGTAGCCATCGTGTTTTTGCACTCACTTCTTCGCCACATCGTTTTCAGGAACTGAGGGAGGTTGGCGCGATTCCAATTTTGGGTAATCTAGATCATCCAGAAACTTTATGGCGCCTATCCGGCTTAGCTCAAACCGTGATTCATTTAGCACCACCCCAAAACCAAGGAAATCGTGATTGCCGAACCCGCAACCTGCTTAGAATTTTAGCCCAAGGCTCCAATGCCGTCAGGCGCCTCATCTATATCAGCACCACGGGCGTGTATGGGGATCATCGGGGCGCTAAAGTGAGTGAGGTAACCCCTGTAAGTCCTCAAAGTGAGCGTGCTCACAGAAGGGTAGATGCCGAGCGTATCTTGCGTTTATGGGGGCCTGCTCATGGGGTTGCTGTCACTATTTTGCGGGTGCCTGGAATCTATGCGGCTGACCGTCTACCAATCGAGCGTTTGCAATCTCAAACCCCGGCATTACTTCCTGAGGAAGACGCATATTCAAATCATATTCACAGTGATGATCTAGCGCGACTGGTGTGTGCGGCGGTGTATCACGGAAAGCCACAGCGAGTTATCAACACTTGTGATGGTGGCGAAACCAAAATGGGTGATTACTTTGATGAAGTGGCGGATGCATTTGGATTGAATAGGCCGCCTCGTATGTCAGGCAGTGATCTGCAAAAAATAGTTAGCCCAATGCTTTGGTCATTTATGCGTGAGTCTAGGCGAGTAACAAACGATCGCCTACATGAGTTGAAAACCCCGCTACATTATCCCAGCGTAGCGGCCTTTCTGAAGACTACTTCCAAGAATCCTTAAGACCGACTGTACGGTTAAATACAGGCGCGCCCGGCTTAGAGTCGGTCTGATCAGCAACAAAGTAGCCATGACGTTCAAACTGAAAACGATCCTCTGCTTTAACGTCTTTCATGCAAGGCTCTAGATAAGCAGTGATTGTCTCTTTGGAGTTGACATTAATTGCGTCAAGGAAGTTTTTATCGCCACTATCTGGGTGCGGATCACTAAAGAGGTGATCGTATAAACGCACTTCAGCTGGAACGGCTTCAGCAGCACTAATCCAGTGAATATTGCCCTTCACCTTATAGTTATTGGATCCAGCGGTACCACTCTTACTATCAGGGAAATGGGTGACATTGACCTGCGTGACATTGCCTGCTGCATCGGCCTCAAAGCCAGTGCACTCAACGACAAAGCCATGACGTAGACGTACGCGGCTACCCGGTTGGTCGCCAATTGGCGGGTAAAGTCTGAAGAAGCCTTTGATAGGCTCTTTCATAAAGTCATCTGACTCAATCCACAGTTCGCGCGTGAAGTTAAATTCACGATTACCCCATTCAGGATGTTGTGGATGACGTGGTGCTGAGCAAGGTTCTTTTATTCCGGCATCAAAATTTTCAACTACCAGTTTAAGTGGCTTTAATACTGCAGTAGCACGGGGCGCCCTTGCTTCAAGATCATCGCGTAAGGCTTGATCCAAGGTACTCATATCTATCCAGCTATCAGCCTTGGATACACCAATACGCTCGCAAAATAAGCGAATACTTTCAGGTGTGTATCCACGGCGACGGATGCCTACAATAGTTGGCATACGCGGATCATCCCAGCCATCGACATGTTTTTCTTCAACTAGCTGCAATAACTTGCGCTTGCTGGTGATGGTGTAAGTCAGATTAAGACGCGCAAACTCATATTGGTGAGGAACTGGATCCTTGAAGACGCCCAGTTCCTTTAAGGAATGAACGATCCAATCATAGAGTGGGCGGTTGTTCTCAAACTCCAGTGTACAAATAGAGTGAGAGACATTTTCTAGGGCATCAGAGATGCAGTGGGTAAAGTCATAAAGCGGATAAATACACCATTTGCTTCCTGTGCGGTGGTGATCGGTATGGCGAATGCGGTAAACCACAGGATCGCGCATCACAATGTTCGGATGCGCCATATCAATCTTCAAGCGCAGTACATGTTCGCCATCTTTAAATTTGCCGTCACGCATTTCGCGGAAGAGGGCAAGATTTTCTGCGGGGCTGCGATCGCGGTAAGGACTGTTTTTGCCAGCTTGACCAAAGTTACCGCGGTTCGTATGAATGTCATCAGCGCTTTGACTATCAACATAGGCTTTGCCATTCTGAATCAGAATTTCTGCGAACTCATAGAGGCGATCAAAGTAATCGCTTGCATGATAGAGGTGCGTACCCCAGTCAAAGCCTAGCCATTTAACGGCATCCAAAATGCTGTCCGCATATTCAACATCTTCTTTCACTGGGTTGGTGTCATCCAGGCGCATATTGCAACGGGCGCCACCAGCTTGATTGTTGTAGTCAGCTGCTAAACCAAAATTGAGGCAAATACTTTTTGCATGACCAATGTGTAAATAGCCATTGGGCTCAGGTGGAAAGCGAGTAATGATCGAGGGGATAGCTTCACCAGCTAAATTGGTGCGCTGGGAAAAAGCTCCGCTTGCTAAGTCATGATCAATGATCTGACGTAAAAAGTTAGAGGGCTCAGCGACTGCGCCAGTGGCTACTTTAGAGGGTTTGCTATCTTGGGACATAGCCACATTGTAGAGAAAACCCCGCGACCCATAAAGAAAAAGCCCGCAAACTGCTGCGGGCTCGTTTCCAGGAAGGCTGAAAATATCAGTCTTCTACGAATGCCTCTTCACGAGTCTTCTTCACCGCTGGTAAGGCTACGATCACTACCAAGAGGGCAGCTGCAATCAGCAATCCAAGGGAAAGCGGACGAGTAACAAAGGTTGAGAAATCACCGCGGGATAGTAATAAAGCGCGGCGGAAGTTCTCTTCCATCATTGGTCCCAAGATGAAACCAAGGAGCAATGGGGGTGGTTCGCAACCCAGTTTTGTGAAGAGATATCCAACAATGCCAAAAGCTGCGGTAACGTATACGTCAAAAACAGTATTGTTTACGGTGTACACGCCAATACAACAGAAAACCAAGATCGCTGGATACATAAAGCGATATGGAATCTTGAGTAACTGAACCCACATGCTAATTAAAGGTAGGTTCAAGATAATCAACATCATGTTACCAATCCACATGGATGCGATCAGACCCCAGAACAGGGCTGGATTGCTGGTCATTACTTGTGGACCTGGTTGAATGTTGTGAATCGTCATTGCGCCAACCATCAAAGCCATTACGGCGTTTGGTGGAATGCCCAAAGTGAGCAAGGGAATGAATGAGGTTTGAGCAGCAGCATTGTTGGCTGATTCAGGGCCAGCAACACCCTCGATAGCACCTTTGCCAAATTCATGGCTGTACTTGGAGGCTTTCTTTTCAACTGAATAGGCTCCAAAAGAGGCAAGCGCTGCACCACCACCTGGAAGAATACCTAAGATGGAGCCAATGGTTGTGCCTCGCAAGATTGCGGGGATCATGCGTTTGACATCCTGCTTGGTTGGGATCATGGTAGTCATCTTGTTCAAGAAGCCCTCATCCTCCCCTTTTTTCTCAAGATTGGTCATGATCTCTGCGAAACCGAATACACCCATCGCAACAGAAACGAAACCAATACCATCGCTCAACTCAGGAATATCAAATGCATAGCGCGATACACCGGAGTTCACGTCGGTACCCACTAAGCCCATTAGCAATCCTAGAACAATCATGCCAATCGCTTTGATCAATGAGCCAGAGGCCAATACGACTGCACCAATAAGGCCTAAGACCATAAGCGAGAAATATTCTGCAGGGCCGAACTTAAATGCGAGTTGTGAAAGTGGAGCCGCGAAAGCAGCCAGTACCAATGTCGCTACGCAGCCTGCAAAGAACGATCCCATTCCAGCGGTGAACAAAGCAACGCCCGCTCGGCCATTTCTGGCCATCTGATATCCGTCAATCGCCGTCACCACCGAGGATGTTTCGCCTGGTATGTTAAGCAGAATGGCAGTAGTAGAGCCGCCGTATTGTGAGCCGTAGTAAATACCAGCAAGCATGATCAATGCCGCTGTAGGTGGCAATGCATACGTTGCAGGCAAGAGCATTGCGATGGTAGCGATTGGGCCAAGTCCAGGTAGAACGCCAATCAGGGTTCCAAGAATGCAACCAATAAAGCAATACAAGAGATTTTGAAGAGTAAACGCTGTCTCGAAACCGAGCGCTAAGTTGCTGAATAAATCCATTTTTAGTGTCCCGGTTCGTTATTGTTGTAAGAAGAAAGGCAGTAATGGGAATTGCAATTTCAATCCCAATACAAATACAAGATAAGTAGATACGGCTAGAGCAATCGCATTAACCAAGGTGCCTCTCCAGTTGAACTCATGACTGGCGCTGGCTGACATAAACACGAGAACAATGATGGCAGCCGCAAAACCCATAATTGGCAGCAGAACACCATATGCCACTACTGAGCCTGTAATAAGTCCAATGATCTTCCAGTTAAAAGGAGGGATCTTTTCAATCATGGCTTTAGCTCGCAGGGAGCTGACCAGGACAATTAGTCCAATAATAGTGAGAAGAACTCCAATCCAGAATGGGAAATACCCAGGACCCATTTTGGCGGCGGTACCCATCTGATACTGAGTAGCCATATAAGTGAAAAAGAGGCCAATGCCCATATACATTAGGCCAGCCCCAAAATCTTTTTGATTACGGATTTCCAAGTTGCGCTCCTTATTTATCGACTTAATGCCGATTTATTGATGTTCAGCGATTGTAAGGCAAGGGAGGGGGGTCTTGTCTAGGGTTTGCCCTAGACAGGTGCCAATGCGATAATTATTGCCATGAAAGTCTCCCAAATTCGCCAGGCCTACCTGGATTTCTTTGCCCAAAAGGGCCATCAAATCGTCCCCTCAAGCCCAGTGGTGCCTGGAGACGATCCAACCTTGCTATTTACCAATGCAGGCATGAACCAGTTCAAGGACGTGTTTTTGGGCTTCGATAAGCGTTCTTACAGCCGAGCCACAACCGCCCAAAAATGCATCCGCGCCGGTGGAAAGCACAATGACTTAGATAACGTTGGTTACACCGCACGTCATCACACCTTCTTTGAGATGCTGGGGAACTTCTCCTTTGGGGATTATTTCAAGAAGGATGCCATTCAATTTGCTTGGGATTTATTAACTGAGGTATTTAAGCTTCCTAAAGAAAAACTATTGGTAACCGTCTATGCGGAAGATGATGAGGCATATGGCATTTGGAAAGACCAAATTGGAGTACCTGTAGAGCGCATTATTCGAATTGGCGATAACAAAGGCGCACGTTACGCTTCAGATAACTTTTGGATGATGGGTGACACCGGTCCTTGCGGTCCGTGCACTGAAATTTTCTACGATCACGGTGAGCACATTCCCGGCGGTCCTCCTGGTAGCCCAGATGAAGATGGCGATCGTTTCATTGAAATTTGGAACAACGTCTTCATGCAATTCAATCGCGATGAGGCTGGTGTAATGCACCCATTGCCAAAACCTAGTGTCGATACTGGTATGGGTCTTGAGCGCATTGCTGCAGTGTTGCAACATGTGCACTCCAATTATGAAATCGACCTCTTTGTCAATCTCCTAAAGGCTTCGAAGGATGCTGTGGATGCTGCCGGTGGCGAAAATTGTGATGCAGCTAGCCCTTCGCTCAAGGTAATCGCAGACCATATTCGTGCTTGTAGTTTCATTGTTGTCGATGGCGTGATCCCAGGTAATGCTGGGCGCGGTTATGTATTGCGTCGTATTGCTCGTCGCGCGATTCGCCATGGTTATAAATTAGGCGCCCGCAAACCATTCTTCTATCAATTGGTACCAGCTCTTGTCAAAGAGATGGGCGAGGCATATCCCGAGTTACGCGCAGCACAAGATAAGGTCAGCGAAGTCCTCAAGCAAGAAGAAGAGCGCTTCTTCCAAACGATTGCCAATGGCATGGAAATTTTGGACGGTGCTTTAGCTGGTGGTGCAAAAGTAGTGGATGGTGAAACAGCATTCCGCTTGCACGACACATTTGGCTTCCCGCTAGATTTAACTGCAGACGTTTGTCGTGAGCGTGGTGTGACAGTAGATGCTGAAGGCTTTGAAGTTGCGATGCAAAAGCAGCGAGATCAAGCAAGGGCGGCTGGCAAGTTCAAGGTAGCCCAAGGCTTGGATTACAAGGGTAAGCCTACGCAGTTCCATGGCTACGATACGCTCAAGCATGAGGGCGCCAAAGTCACCGCTCTTTATGTGGATGGCGCTGAAGTCCCTTCAGTGAAAGCTGGCGATGCAGCGGTAATCGTATTGGATAACACTCCGTTTTATGCGGAATCTGGAGGTCAAGTCGGCGATAAAGGTGAGTTGCGCAATGAAACTGTGCGTTTCTCAGTGGATGACACCTTTAAGATTCAGGCTGATGTATTTGGCCATCAAGGCGAGGTGCATGAAGGTGAACTCAAGGTCGGCGACTCTCTCAATGCCCTGGTAGATATTCAGCAAAGAACGGAAACGATGCGTAACCACAGCGCTACGCATATCTTACATAAAGCCTTGCGTGAAGTTCTGGGTGATCATGTGCAGCAAAAGGGTTCTTTGGTGGATGCCACTAAAACTCGTTTTGACTTTACTCATAACGCGCCCATTACTGCCGAACAAATTCGTCGCGTCGAAGATATTGTGAATGCAGAGATTTTGGCAAATACCGCCACCTCTGGAAAAGTGATGTCCTTAGATGACGCTCAGAAGACTGGCGCCATGATGCTCTTTGGTGAGAAGTACGGCGATGAGGTACGTGTTCTCGAAATCGGCACCTCCAAGGAGCTTTGCGGTGGTACTCACGTCTCTCGCACTGGGGATATCGGTAGCCTCAAGATTGTTTCCGAAGGCGGGGTAGCTGCTGGCATCCGTCGTGTTGAGGCGGTTACCGGCAATAATGCACTGCAGTTCTTACAAGGGCTCGAAGACAAAATCAATGAAGCAGCAGCAATCCTCAAAACTCATCCCGGTGATTTAGTGAACCGTGTTGCACAACTTCAAGATAGCTTGCGCCAAGCTGAGCGTGAGTTAGAAAAAGTAAATTCTAAGTTGGCTGCAAGTCAAGGCGATGAGTTGGCAGGTCAAGCAATGGATGTCAATGGAATCAAAGTGTTGGCAGCCCGTCTTGATGGCGCTGATGCTGGTGTATTGCGTGAGACTATGGATGCACTCAAGGCAAAGCTCAAAACAGCGGCGATTGTCTTGGCATCCGTGCAGGGTGATAAGGTCAGCTTGATTGCTGGCGTGACTGCAGATTCAATTGGAAAAGTGAAGGCAGGTGATCTGGTGAACTTTGTTGCCCAGCAGGTGGGCGGCAAGGGTGGCGGTAAGCCAGAGATGGCGATGGCTGGCGGTAATGACCCAAGTAAGTTGGGCGAAGCCTTGGCTGCTGTTAAAGATTGGGTCGCAAGCAAATGAGCGAAGTCAATATTGCTTTTGATGCAGAGGTAGATGCGATTGGCATGAACTGTCCATTACCGATTTTGCGTACTAAAAAGGCCTTAGCGACTATGCAATCTGGTGAGGTCCTCAAAATTAAAGCGACAGATTCTGGTGCTGCAAGAGACTTTCCCGCATTTGCAAAGCAAACCGGTAATGAGCTCATAGGGAGCGCAACTGAAGGCGATGTCTTAGTGTTCTTCTTAAAGAGAAGATAAGCAAAGACAAAGCATAAGAAGTTTTAATCCAAAGAAAAGGCAGGAAATCCCTGCCTTTTTTGCTTTCTGCACAACAGCAGCTTAGGTGAGTGAGCGACTCTTCAGATAAGCGGCAAAGTCCGCAGATACTTCTGGATGTCGCAGGGCAAATTCCACAGAAGCCTTGAGGTAGCCAAGCTTACTACCGCAGTCATAACGCACACCATCGTATTCATATGCAAATACAGGCTCTTCTTTGAGTAAGGTAGCAATTGCATCGGTAAGTTGAATTTCACCACCAGCACCAGGCTTCAGATTACGAATATGTTTGAAAATATCCGAGGACAGTACATAGCGCCCCACCACTGCCAAGTTGGATGGTGCATCTTTTGGTTGCGGTTTTTCTACAATGCCATTGAGGCGATAGATGCCTTTGGCTACTTCTGCTCCCGCTACGATTCCGTAGGAGCTACTCTTGGCAGGATCAATTTTTTCGACAGCAATAACAGAGCCATTCTGCTCATGAAACACCTCTAGCATCTGTTTGAGTACTGGAGGCTGGCCATCCAATAAGTCATCCGCCAAGATGATGGCAAAGGGCTCATCACGTACTAATTTTTCTGCACAGAGTACGGCATGACCTAAGCCTAATGCTTCTGGTTGGCGAACATATACACAATCTACGTGGCTTGGTTTAACGCTGCGCACAATTTCTAAAAGAGCTTGTTTATTTTTTGCCTCAAGTTCAGCTTCAAGTTCGTAGGCTTTATCAAAGTGATCTTCAATTGCGCGCTTACTACGACCTGTTACAAAAATCATCTCAGTGATGCCAGCTGCAATAGCTTCCTCAACCGCATACTGAATCAATGGCTTATCGACTACATTGAGCATTTCTTTAGGGCTTGCCTTGGTGGCAGGCAAAAAGCGAGTGCCTAGGCCGGCAACAGGAAAGACTGCTTTGGTTACGGCTTTAGTATTCAATGGCATTGGATGTCCAATCTTTATTTAAGACGCTCTAATTGTGCAACAAGCTTCTCATGATTTTGCTCAAAACCAGCAAGCCGTTGTTTCTCTTGGGCTACAACCTCGGCTGGGGCCCTCGCTACAAAGCTTTCATTGCCCAGTTTGCTGCGGGCTTTAGTGATTTCATTAGCTAAGCGCTCAATTTCCTTACCAAGGCGAATACGCTCTGCTGCCACATCAACCTCGATCTTGAGCAAGAGCTTAATATCACCAACCAATGCAATCGGCGCACCAGGAGCATCTTTCTCGAGGGCAGATTCATCGCTATAGATTTTTACCTCGGCCAGCTTGGCTAATGCGAGCAAGTAGGGAGTCGCTTTTTGTAAGAATGCTTCTGGTCCGTAAATCCAGAGTGGTACTTTTTGGCCTGGAGGCACCTGCATTTCGCCACGCAAGTTTCTGCACGCATCCACAATCGCTTTTACTTGGTCCACCCAAGCTTCGCTTTGCTCATCAATCTTCTCGGGCTGGGAGACTGGATACGGTTGTAAGGCAATCGTTTGTTTGGCTTGTTTTACCAACTCTTTGCCAGACTTAGGCCCAACGGTTTGCCACAAAGTTTCCGTGATAAACGGAATCAGTGGGTGCGCCATCCGCAGAATAGTTTCGAGCACGCGCAATAAAGTACGACGAGTGGCGCGTTGCTGGGCAGGAGTGCCGGTTTGGAGTTGTACCTTGGCTAGCTCTAGGTACCAATCGCAATACTCATCCCATACAAATTGATAGATGCTGCTTGCGATGTTGTCAAAACGATAGTTCTGGAAGCCCTTAGCTACTTCGGCTTCTGTTCTTTGAAGTTGAGACACAATCCACTTATCTGCTGGCGAAAAGTCCAAATAACCATCGGGGCCACATTGGTTGTCGCAAGGCGCTAAGCCGTTGTCTTCATCACTACCGGGGCAGTTCATCAGAACAAAGCGGGTGGCATTCCACAGTTTGTTACAGAAGTTACGATAGCCTTCGCAACGCTTCTGATCAAAGTTAATATTTCGACCAAGCGAAGCAAGAGATGCAAATGTAAAACGCAAGGCATCGGTACCAAATGCTGGAATACCTTCCGGAAATTCTTTTTTGGTTTTCTTACTGATGCTCTCAGCTTGTTTGGGGTTCATCAAGCCAGTCGTACGCTTGCCTACTAACTCTTCAATCTTGATGCCATCAATCAAATCAATCGGATCCAAAGTATTGCCTTTGGACTTGCTCATCTTTTGGCCTTCAGCGTCACGTACTAAGCCGTGAACGTAGACTGTATGAAATGGCACCTTACCGGTGAAGTGGCAAGTCATCATGACCATGCGTGCCACCCAGAAGAAGATGATGTCAAAACCCGTTACCAATACTGATGAAGGCAAGAAGTGATTTAAAGCAGGGGTTTCATCAGGCCAGCCTAATGAGCTAAACGGAACAAGGGCAGAGCTAAACCAGGTATCGAGAACATCCGGGTCGCGATTGAGTTGACCTGCATAGCCTACAGCCGCAGCTTTGGTCTTGGCTTCCTCTTCAGAGCGAGCAACAAAGATCTGTCCATCATCGCCGTACCATGCTGGGATTTGATGACCCCACCAAAGTTGACGAGAGATGCACCAGTCTTGAATATTTGCTAACCATTGGGTGTAGGTGTTAATCCAGTTTTCTGGAACAAGCTTGATATCACCTTTAGTCACCGCATCAAGAGCTGCTCCTGCAATCGATGACCCTGGTTGGTATTGATTGTCTGGGCTAGGCTTAGACATTGCCACAAACCACTGGTCTGTGAGCATCGGTTCAATAATGGTTTGTGTGCGGTCACCGCGAGGCACCATCAACTTATGAGGCTGCACTTTTTCCAATAAACCGGCTGCATCTAAATCGGCAACGATTTGTTTGCGCGCAGCAAAGCGTTCCATGCCTTGATAAGCGGCAGGTGCATTCTGATTAATCTTGGCATCTAAAGTCAGAATATTGATGAGTGGTAGTTGATGGCGTTGTCCTACTGCATAGTCATTAAAGTCATGGGCAGGGGTTACCTTGACTACGCCAGTACCAAAGTTCAAATCAACATAGTCATCTGCAATGATCGGAATTTGTCGATCGCATAAAGGCAAATTCACTGATTTGCCAATCAAGTGTTTATAGCGCTCATCTTCTGGGTTAATCATCACCGCAACGTCACCCAATAGGGTCTCAGGGCGAGTAGTAGCAACAGTCAAATGACCGGAGCCATCAGTCAGCGGATAGTGGATGTGCCACATGGAACCATCTTCTTCTTCGCTTACCACTTCTAAGTCAGAAACAGCGGTGCCTAAAACAGGGTCCCAATTAACAAGACGTTTGCCGCGATAAATCAACCCTTGCTCATGCAGACGGACAAATACTTCCACCACTGCCTTGGACATCTTGCCGTCCATCGTGAAATATTCTTTACCCCAATCAATCGAGGCACCAAGGCGACGAATCTGACGAGTAATCGTATTGCCAGAAGTTTCTTTCCACTCCCATACTTTTTCAAGGAACTTTTCGCGACCTAAGTCATGGCGAGACACTTTTTGTGCATCGAGTTGACGCTCAACAACGATTTGAGTAGCAATACCAGCGTGGTCAGTGCCAGGCACCCACAAAGTATTTTTGCCAGACATACGAGCATGACGTACCAAGCCATCCATGATGGTTTGGTTAAAAGCGTGACCCATATGGAGGGTGCCAGTCACATTTGGTGGCGGCAGCTGAATAGAAAAGTTATCTTTACCCTCATCCATGCTGGCATCGGCAATGCCTCTGCGTTCCCACTCCGGACCCCAATAGGCCTCTATTGGGGCGGGTTCATAGGATTTAGCCAGTTCATCTACTGAACCGGCCGCTGGTGAATTAGGGGTATTTGAGGCATTTGGCATAAGAGGCAAATTATAATTGGGGCGATGTACTCAGACTTGCTCGCGAACCTCAATCCAGAACAGCGCGAGGCAGTAACCCTCCCGCCCGTTAACCCAGATGGCCATGCCCAATCAGCCCTGATTTTGGCTGGCGCAGGGAGCGGTAAGACGCGCGTGCTCACCACCCGTATAGCCTGGTTGATCCAAACAGGCCAAGTTTCTCCTATTGGCGTCCTGGCCGTTACCTTTACCAATAAAGCCGCTAAAGAGATGATGGTGCGCCTAAGTGCCATGTTGCCCATCAATACTCGAGGAATGTGGATTGGCACCTTTCATGGTCTATGTAACCGTTTATTGCGCGCTCACCACAAAGAAGCTGGTTTACCGTCCACCTTTCAGATCTTGGATACCCAGGATCAACTCTCTGCCATCAAGCGTCTTTTGAAGGGTTTGAAGGTGGATGATGAGAAGTATCCCCCTAAGCAGTTGCAATACTTTATTGCGCACGCTAAGGAGCGCGGTCAACGCGCCAAAGATTTATCAGTGGGTGACGACTTTCAGGCAAAGATGGCTCAACTCTATGCCGCCTATGATGAGCAGTGCCAGCGTGAAGGGGTGGTTGATTTTGCTGAGCTACTGTTACGTAGCTATGAGTTACTGAAGTACAGTGAACCGATTCGGACGCACTATCAAGAACGCTTTCGTCACATCTTGATTGATGAGTTTCAAGATACCAATGCGTTGCAATATGCATGGCTTAAATTGCTTTCGGGTCATGACGCTAGCAAAGTGAATGTGAGTGGCATGGGAAGTAGTTCTGTATTTGCGGTAGGCGATGATGATCAAAGTATTTATGCCTTCCGTGGGGCCGATGTTGAGAATATGCGTCTTTATGAAAAGCAATTTCATCCGCTGTTGGTTAAGCTAGAGCAGAACTATCGCTCGCATGGGCATATTCTGGATACCGCAAATCAGCTCATTGCTAATAATTCTGAGCGCCTTGGTAAAAACCTACGAACTGATGCTGGTCATGGCGAGCCAGTCCGTATTTATGAAGCCCCTAGCGATCATGCAGAAGCAGCTTGGCTGGTCGATGAGATTAAGGCCTTGGTCAATAGCGGTATCAAGCGGACGGAAGTGGCGCTGCTCTATCGGAGTAATGCGCAATCTCGAATCATTGAGCATGCCTTGTTCTCTGCGGCTATTCCGTATCGTGTTTATGGTGGCTTGCGATTCTTCGAGCGTGCTGAGATTAAGCATGCACTCGCTTATTTGCGTTTGCTAGAAAATCCAAATGACGATACTTCTTTCTCGCGAGTGGTAAATTTTCCAACTCGCGGTATTGGTGCGAGATCGATTGAGTCCTTACAAGATGCGGCTAGAGCACAGCAATGTTCTTTGTATACGGCAGCATCCTCTCTCGAAGGAAAAGCGGGCGCTACTTTAGGTGGTTTCATTCGCTTAGTCGACCACATGCGTGAAGCAACACGCCATAACACCTTGCCTGAAACTGTTGAATTCGTGATTCAGCATAGTGGCTTGATTCAGCACTATTTATCTGAGCGCGAAGGGCAGGATCGCGTAGAAAACTTACAAGAATTGATTAATGCTGCCACTGCATTTATTGCAGAAGAGGGTTATGGCCAAGATGCTGCTGCAGCCATGCTCCCTGGTGAGAATGCGCCTGGAGTCGTGGAAGTTTCTCCACTAGCCGCCTTCTTATCCCATGCTTCTTTAGAGGCTGGAGACAATCAGGCTCAGGCTGGTCAAGATGCTGTGCAATTGATGACAGTTCACTCAGCTAAAGGACTGGAATTCACCTCAGTCTTTATTACAGGTCTTGAAGAGGGGTTATTCCCTCACGAGAACAGCATTAACGAACAGAATGGCCTTGAGGAAGAGCGTCGCTTGATGTATGTAGCGATTACCCGCGCTAAGGAGCGTTTGTATTTATCGCACACTCAGTCACGTATGTTGCACGGTCAGGTGCGTTACAACATGCCTTCTCGTTTCTTGGAAGAGTTGCCATCCGATTCTCTTAAATGGCTCACACCCAAAGCAAAAGATGCGCGTTGGGGTGGCAGCTCCAGATCAGGCTCGACTTGGCAAGATGGCTATACCCGTCAGCGCGATTACGAGTCTAATGATTTCTTTGACTCTGGCAGTGATCGTCAGAGGCCGGTTAAACGAGTGGGCTCTGCTTCTATGGAAGTGAAGCGATTGGCTTCACCGCCGCGTGGCGACTATCCGTTCAAGATTGGCCAGAATGTATTTCATACCAAATTTGGCGAAGGGCGCGTTACTGGCTTAGAAGGTGTGGATGCCGACGCAAGAGCACAAGTCAATTTCAAGCGTCATGGTGTGAAGTGGTTACAGCTCAGTATTGCAAAGCTTGCTGCGATTGATTAAGCAGCGAACGTAGTGGAGCGCTTTACAGAATGACTTCATTCTCAGTAAAGCAGGCTTTCCAGCTTGCATAGAAAGAGCAATGCATGATAGTTAAGCCTGCCATCGAGATGGGCGCAACAATGAATGAAGCAGCCTGACCAAAATCTAATGCGTCAAACACCATGCCGATGCTTAAGGGAATTGCAATCAGTACGGCACTCCAAATAGCGAGATAGAAAAAGAAGGCTGCTTTGTTAGTCCAGCAGGCTAGCCAGCTAGAAAACAGCGCCTGTGGAATAGACATGTCTGCCCAAGCCACCAAGATTGGTGAGAACCACATCAGCATGGCTACTGGAATATAGAGAATGGCGCCAAAGAGCAGAACTAGGTAGATTTGTCGTAATGCTTCTGGAGTGATGGGCTTATCACTCGTCATGATTGGGAGTAGCGTTTCAAAGTCTATTAAGAGGCTTAAGGCAAAACTCATCAGCAATATTAAGGCGGCATATACCAAGCCTAATTGCATCATCCGTTTGCGGATGAGTACCCCTGATTGCAATGCCACAAGATAGACCATCGGTCGGATACGTTCCTTTTGAATGGCTTGGCGACAGGCTGTCATAAATCCAACGGATAAAGTTGGCGTCAGAAGTAAGACAGCAAATACACCAACTACTGGAATGATGACTGCTAGCTGCGCTACAAAAACATACATGAAGACCAGCATCAAAAAGCCTAAGGGGTTTTGTTTGAATAACCAAATACCTTGCCTAATCCAGGTATAGCCTTCTTTTGGGGGTACTGAATTGAGTTTCATAGGGTGCGACGACTCAGCAGAATACGTTCGAAATGAGTGGGGTCATGAGGCGTCAGCATCTGCGCATCACGCGGCAAATAGAAATCCCAAAGACGGGATACCCAAAACCGTAGTGCCGCTGCCCGAACCATGAGCGGCCAGCTAGCTTGCTCTTCTTTTGTTAGGGGGCGTACAGATTGATAGGCCTTCATCAGGGCATCAAAGCGCTCCGGATCAAGATCTTGCATGTTCTCGGCGAGGCACCAATCATTGACAGTAACCGCAAGATCAAACAACCACTTATCTGTTCCAGCGAAATAAAAATCAAAGAAGCCGCCCAATCGATCGTTGCTAGTATCGGAAGCCCCTTGAGGGTCGAATAGGACGTTATCGCGAAATAGATCGCAGTGACTTGCGCCCTGAGGTAGGGCATCGTAATTGCCTGAAGAGAAGAATGTTTCCTGAGTAGCAAGCTCATGGGTGAGCAAATCTTTTTGCGAGGAATTTAAGTGCGGCAATACTAAAGGAATCGTTTGTTGCCACCAAGCTAAGCTGCGAAGGTTTTCTTGTGACTTTGAAAAGTCTTTTCCTGCTAAGTGCATCTTTGCCAACATCTCGCCAACCAAGGCGCAATGTTTTGCCTCTGGCTGCATTCGGGATAGACCAGGAAGCTTGCTCACAATAGCCGCTGGCTTGCCTTTGAGGGAGAACAAAATCTCCCCTTGCTTATTTTCAATCGGCTTAGGAACGGGAATGCCTTGGTTCGCTAAGTGGCGCATTAACTCAAGGTAGTAAGGCAATTGCTGCGCAGACAATCTTTCAAAAATGGTGAGCACGTATTCATGCTGTTTGCCATCCTTGATGGTATCTAGGAAAAAATTGGAGTTTTCAATTCCGCCATGGATGCCACGAATTTCAGTAGCCTCTCCGATATTGAAATCTTGCGAGATCCATGGTGAGATCTCACTGAGTTCAATGGGGGTAAATACGGCCATACAGCGGTAACGATACGTCTTGAGATTTATTGAATTGGAATGCTGATGCTAGGCACACTCAAGAGGCTACCTTCACCAGACTGAGCGCCTGGTTTGACAGAATCTGGAGGAGACATCTCATACGTAGTGTATTTAGTTTTGACTTGAACCTGAGTCGGGCTGTTAGCATCTTTATATTCGGTAATTTCGGTGCCAGTGACTTCCTTATGCTGAAAACTCGGCTGCCGCTTTTGTGGACCCTCTAAAACACCGGCTGGACTGACGGTAGGTGCTAAGGGCTGATTATTAATTTGATTAAGCTCTGATTGGGTTAGGGCTTGGCTGGTATTCTGAGCCTGTGCCGAGCCTGCTCCAAAAAGGCCAAAAGTCACCAAAAAGCTCATCAGGATTAGGCTTTGGCTCAGGGTGTGGCTAATTAAGTTTGTTAGTGCATGCATCATTTTTCACCTTTTTAGGCCTACTCTCGGGTGGTTCCTTAACCAGACCTGTAGGCAGTTCACAACTAGATTGTACGATTGCGGTATGACTAAACATAGACTCTTGTTGGTAGACGGCTCTAGCTACCTCTACCGTGCCTTCCACGCCATGCCAGACCTCAGAAATGGGGCTGGTGACCCCACTGGGGCTATATATGGCATGGTCAACATGATGCGACGGGCTAGGTCCGAGCTCAAGGCTGACCATATTGCCTGCGTCTTTGATGCTAAGGGTAAGACTTTCCGGGATGAAATGTATTCCGAGTACAAGGCGCATCGCTCCCCAATGCCTGAAGATTTAGTGAAGCAAATTGAGCCAATTCATGCGATGGTCAAGGCTTTGGGGTGGCCGGTTCTGATGGTTTCAGGAGTTGAGGCTGATGATGTGATTGGCACCTTAGCTTGCCAAGCAACTGAAGCGGGTTGGGAAACCATTATCTCGACTGGCGATAAAGATCTAGCGCAGTTAGTCAACTCATCGGTCACACTCATTAATACCATGACCAATGAGAAGCTCGATATCAATGGCGTGATAGAAAAATTTGGTGTGCCACCGGAGCGTATCGTTGATTACTTATCGATTATTGGTGATGCAGTGGATAACGTTCCGGGTGTACCAAAAGCGGGGCCGAAAACTGCTAATAAATGGTTAGCCGAGTTTGGAGATCTTGATAATTTGATGGCGAACGCTGATCAAGTGAAGGGTGTCGTTGGAGAAAATCTTCGCGCTACTCTCGATTGGCTACCACAAGCACGACAACTGATCACCGTAAAAACAGATTGTGATTTATCACCGCATTTACCAGGCTTAGATGATTTGCATGCTAAACCTGAAGATGCCGCTTTGCTTCGAGAGCTATTCGAACGCTATGCATTTAAGACTTGGTTACGTGATGTCGAGAAACAGCTCACAAGCCCGGAGAATAAGGGTTCCGAGGAGGGCGCATTTGACTTGGCAGGTACGCCAATTGCCAACGAATCTGAAGAGGGTGAAGCTAAGAAACCCAGATCAATTGCAAGCGCACCCACTAAAGCTTTATCGCAAGATACTACGGATTTGCAAGATGCGATTGAGCGTCATTACGAGTGCGTAACAGATGAGCTCAGTTTAGATCGGTGGTTGAAAAAAATTGAAGCTGCAGACCTTACTGCGGTGGATACGGAAACCACTAGCCTAGATGCATTGGCTGCAGAGTTGGTTGGCATTTCTTTATCGGTAAAACCGGGTGAGGCTTGTTACATTCCAGTGGCACATCGTAATGGTGAAGTGCAACTGAATCGAGATGCCGTGCTTGCAAAATTAAAGCCTTGGTTAGAAAGTGCAAGTCATTTAAAGGTAGGTCAAAACTTAAAGTATGACGCGCATATTTTTGCGAACTATGGAATTACTTTAGGTGGCGTGGCATTCGATACTTTGTTGGAGTCATATGTACTAGAGTCACACATGCCACACAATATGGATAGCTTGGCTGAGCGCCATCTGGGCATGAAAACCATTCGTTACGAAGAAGTTTGTGGCAAAGGCGTTCATCAAATTGGTTTTGATCAGGTTGATCTTCAGATTGCCACTGACTATGCCGCAGAGGATGCAGATATTACCTTGCGCTTACATGAGGAGCTTTGGCCTCAGATACAAGAAAGCCCAGGCCTTCTATATGTCTACGAAAAGATCGAAATGCCGGCAATGCGGGTGCTTGGAATCATGGAGCGCAATGGCATTCGGATTGATTCAGCGCTATTAGCTAAGCAGGGTCAGCAGGTGGGCAAACGCCTCTTGGAGCTCGAAGGGGAGATTCATCAGCTGGCAGGGCAACCATTTAATATCCAATCGCCTAAACAAATCGCAGAAATTCTTTTTGTGCAGCAAGAGTTGCCAGTGATTAAGAAGACTCCATCGGGCGCGCCATCTACCGATGAAGAAGTGCTGCAGAAATTGGCGGAAGACTATCCATTGCCTGCTCGTATCTTGGACTACCGCAGTCTGGCAAAGTTAATGTCAACGTATATTGAGAAGTTGCCACGCATGGCTGATCCAAAGACGGGTCGCATTCATACCAACTTCTCTCAAGCTACTGCAGTAACGGGACGTCTGGCGTCAAGCGATCCGAACTTACAAAATATTCCAGTGCGCACCGAAGAGGGTCGTCGAATTCGGGAGGCATTTGTGCCAGCAGATGGTTGTAAATTGTTGTCTGCTGATTATTCCCAAATTGAGTTGCGCATCATGGCGCACATTGCTGAGGATGAGAATCTTTTGACGGCCTTCAGGGATGGCAAGGATGTACACCAAGCTACTGCTGCCGAGATCTTTGGTATTGCGCTAGATGAGGTGAGCTCAGAGCAACGTCGTTATGCCAAGGTAATCAACTTTGGTCTGATCTACGGTATGAGCGCCTTTGGCTTGGCGGGGAATTTAGGTATTGAACGCGCAGCGGCACAAAACTATATTGCCAAGTACTTTGATCGCTATCCTGGTGTTGCGCAGTATATGGAGCACACTCGTTTAGAGGCGAGAGAGAATGGCTATGTTGAAACTGTCTTCGGCAGGCGCTTATGGTTGCCCGAGATCAAAGGCTCTAATGGCCCCCGTCGTCAAGGCGCTGAACGTGCAGCGATTAATGCGCCAATGCAAGGAACTGCAGCTGACCTGATTAAGTTGGCCATGATTGCAGTAGAAAATTGGCTTGAGAAAGAACAACTGAAAACCAAGCTACTCTTGCAGGTACATGATGAATTGGTATTGGATGTGCCTTTTGACGAGCTTGATTTAGTGCAAGCAAAATTGCCCGATTTAATGTGCAATGTAGCCCAACTCAAAGTGCCTTTGGTAGTGAGTATTGGTATTGGCGATAATTGGGAAGAAGCGCATTAGAAATTAGCTAGGAGACAAGCAATATGAACGATACAACGCAAAACGGCAGAAGAAATTTTATGAAGACTTCAGTCGTTGGAGTTGCTGGGATGGGTGTTGGTTTTGTCGCCGCCTCTGACCCGGTGATGGCCGCTGCCATTGAAACCGACTTCAAGGGCCTCAAAGCAGGCGAGCAAATGATTCCAGTAGGTAGTTTTCAGTTGCCTACTTATGTCTCTCGCCCAGAAAATGCCAAAGGTAATTTGCCGATCATCATTGTGGTGAGTGAGATCTTTGGTGTGCATGAGTACATTGCTGATGTCACGCGACGTTTTGCGAAGTTAGGATATCTAGCTATTGCCCCAGAATTTTTTACCCGCGCAGGCGATCCGAATGCTTACGGCACTATCGCTGAAATTCAGACGAATATTGTTGCTAAGACTCCAGATGCTCAAGTGATAAATGATTTACAAGCCGCTTTGGTATGGGCTGGCAAGAATGGTGGTGATTTAAAACGGGTGGGTGTAACTGGTTTTTGTTGGGGTGGTCGCATTACTTGGCTATCTGCAACCTTGCCGCAGATCAAAGCAGGTGTTGCTTGGTATGGCCGCTTGATTGGTGAGAAAACCGAAGGTAATCCGCGTCATCCGGTAGAGATTGCAGCAGAGTTAAAGGCGCCAGTCCTAGGTTTATATGGCGGCGCCGATACCGGTATTTCTTTGGAGAGTGTTGAGCAAATGCGCGCAGCGCTTGCACAGGCGGCATCTAAAAACCCTGCGGCCAAATCTTCCATAATTGAGGTCTATCCTGATACACCCCATGCTTTTCATGCGGACTATCGCACCAGCTATCGCGAGGGTCCCGCCAAAGATGGTTGGGAAAAGTGTCTCGCTTGGTTTAAGAAAAACGGAGTGGTCTAAATAGTGAGCGCTTTAGAGAGCATCGTATTAATTACTGCGGCGGCAGGAGTCACTAGCGTCTTAATTGCCGCCAGTTGCTCCGTGACTTTGCTTTCTCGCATGATCAACAATATGGTCAGCCTTTCTGTTGGCATTTTGCTAGCTACTGCGTTGTTGCACTCCCTTCCAGAAGCGTTCAATATTCAAGGGACTAATCCTCAGTACTTGTTCGCTACTTTGTTAGCCGGCTTGCTTGGTTTCTTCTTGTTAGAAAAGATTGCTTTATTGCGTCACGACCATCACCACGAGGGTGATGGCCATCACCATCATCACGGCCATGATGCCGAAAATGCAGGGCGTAGTGGCTGGATGATTTTGGTTGGTGATGGCATTCACAACTTTGTGGATGGCATCCTGATTGCTGCTGCCTTTATGGCAGACTACCAAGTGGGCATCTTCACAGCAATTGCGATCATTGCCCATGAGATCCCGCAAGAGATTGGGGATTTCATTGTCTTGCTCAATGCAGGCTTCTCACGTACCCGTGCCTTGCTCTACAACTTGATTTGTGGTTTGTCTGCAGTGGCTGGCGGGGTATTAGCGTATTTCTTCTTAGAGCGGGCACATGCGGCAATGCCTTACTTGCTCGTGATTGCTTCAAGTAGTTTTATCTATATTGCGGTAAGCGATTTGATCCCACAGATGCATCGCCGCCCTCATTGGGCAGAGTCTTTACGTCAAACAGTATTGATTGCGTGTGGTGTTGGATTTGTACTGCTGTTATCACTGCTGCATTAAAGCTCAATCGGCCTGCTGGAATCAGCACACCATTCACTCCAGCTGCCTGCATATAAACGGGAGCCTTTAAGTCCAGCAACTTCCATTGCTAAAAGATTGTGGCAAGCTGTCACGCCTGAACCACACTGGTGAATGACTTCTGATGGCTTGATTGGTCCAAGCAATTCAACAAAGTCTTTAAAGAGTTGTTCTGCTGGTTTGAACGCAGTCGCAGATAAATTACCTTTAAAGAAGCGATTGATTGCGCCTGGAATATGTCCACCAACGGGATCCAAAGTTTCATTCTGACCATGAAAGCGATCATTGGCGCGTGCATCGATGACAGTATTTTTCTGAGTTTGCAAATTACTAACAACTTCATCAAGCAAGACAAGCCCCACATAAGGTCTTGGATCAATAGCTTGAGAGGCGGGCGTTGGTTTACGTGCTACGTTGCCCATTGGGCCATTCCAGGCATCTAGGCCCCCATCTAGGACCTGCACGTTGGCATGTCCAGTGGCTTTGAGCATCCACCAAAGACGACTTGCATAGACTGAGCCTTGCTTGTCATAGGCCACTACTAAGGTATTTGGACTGATGCCTAGGCGAGTTTTGGTTTGTGCCCACGCATCTGGGGTGGGCAAAGGATGTCTGCCGTTAGCACCCGTTTTATTGCCGGACATATCGTGATCGAGATCGACATAAATGGCGCCAGGAATGTGATTCTCTTCATATGCTTTTTTACCTGCCTGTGGATCGACCAAATCAAAGCGGCAATCACAGAGCAACACATTCTCGCCACTATTGATGATTTCTTCTAACTGGTTTGCGGTAATTAGAGGAGTCATGATGCTTCCTATTGTTGGTGGCGAAGAGAGTTAAAAGGCGCGCTACTTTTTAGATTATGCGCCCTGAAAGTTCATGACGCGACGGTACCATTCATGGAAATGTTGCATGCCATCTTCCATTGGACTTTGGTAAGGCCCAACTTCATTAATACCGCGTGCATATAAAGCTGCTCTACCTTGATCCATACGCTCGCCGATTTCATCATCTTCGATACAAGTTTCCATATAAGCAGCACGCTCTGCTTCAACGAATTCACGCTCGAATAAGGCAATTTCTTCTGGGTAGTAGAACTCGACAATATTGCGAGTCTTATTCACACCCATGGGGTGCAAAGTCGATACGCAGAGAACGCCTGGATACCACTCCACCATCACATTAGGGTAATAGGTGAGCCAGATAGCACCGTGGCGTGGGGTTTTGCCGTCAAATTGACGGAGAACTGCCTCATGCCAATGGCGATAGGTTGGAGAGCCTGGCGTACGCAAATCTTTATGGATACCTACGGTTTGAACACTGTGCCAATCACCGAATTCCCAATGTAAGTCTTCGCAAGAAACAAACTTGCCCAAGCCAGGGTGAAAAGGCACTACGTGGTAATCCTCGAGATAAACCTCGATAAAGGTTTTCCAGTTGTAGTTGCAGTCATGTACTTCAACATGGTCAAGTACATAACCGTCAAATTTGAGATCGTCAGCTACGCCAAGTTTCGCGAGATCGCTACGGACATCGCGCGGCCCTTCAAATAAGAGACCTTGCCAATTTTGTAAGGGTGACTTTCCTAGATTGAGACAGGGCTTGTCTTCAAAGTGTGGTGCACCTAGTAGGTTGCCGCCCAAGTCATAAGTCCAGCGATGGAGTGGGCAAACAATATTGTCGGCCTTACCTTTGCCGTTCAGCATTAATGCTTGGCGATGACGGCACACATTCGAAAGCAGTTCAACACCCTCGTTGTTGCGAACTAGGATGCGACCTTCGTTTTCTGCGCTAATAGTTTGATAGGAGCCAATTTCAGGCACCATGAGTTCGTGGCCAACATAGCCAGGCCCCTGCTTAAAAAGCAGTTCAATTTCCCGCTGATACAAGTCAGCGTCAAAATATGCCGAAACCGGCAGTTGTAGATTGGACGGCGCAAGCTTCTGCGCGGTAGCCAGATTAGTCATTCTCCCCACCCCCGAAAACGTCAGCCGAAGCTAAGCGGAATAACCAATCCAACCATCGACGGATCGATATTGGAAAGGAAGGGGTGAATTATACCCATCCAAGGGGCTTCTCGCTTTAATATATAGGGCTATCCGTCCGAGAAATACCAAGGAAATTGCTTATGCCAGCCAAGAAGTCAGAGAGTCAAAAACCAGGCCTTGAGGTCCAAATCGACCCAGATCTTCGCTATGAGCAAGCGGTAAAAGAGCTTGAAAAGCTGATTTCTGACATGGAGTCAGGCAAATTCTCCTTAGAAGAGACCCTTCTGGCTTATCAGCGTGGGGCTGCTTTACTCAAACATTGCCAAGGTGTTCTTGCGCAAGTAGAGCAACAAGTTCGGGTATTCGAGGCTTAATTGACCGCTGCTTTTCAATTTCAGGAGTGGCTTGCCACTCACTCTGAGCGCGCTGAATCTGCCTTAGATCGTTTGCTTGATTCTGCACAAACAACGCCCCATCGCCTGCACGAAGCCATGCGCTATGCAGCTCAGGGTGGAGGCAAACGTATTCGTCCTTTATTGGTTTATGCCGCAGGTCAATTGAGTAAGGGCAAAGAGAGTGGTGAAGCATTAGATGCGGCTGCTGTCGCGATTGAATGTATTCATGCTTATTCATTGGTGCACGATGATTTGCCCTGCATGGATGATGATGACTTGCGCCGTGGCAGACCTACTGTTCACAAAGCATTTGATGAAGCAACCGCTTTGCTCGTTGGCGATGCATTACAAACGCGTGCTTTTGAAATTCTGGCCAATGCCAATATCGATGCCACTCATCGTTTGCGCATGATTAGCGCCTTAGCTGCAGCCTCTGGCTCGCGCGGTATGGCGGGCGGTCAAGCGATTGATTTAGAAAGTGTCGGCAAGAAATTGGATTTAGTAGGCTTAAAGCAAATGCATGCCATGAAGACGGGGGCCTTGCTTTCATGTGCAGTAGAGATGGGCGGCATTGCTGCACAACTTGACTTCACTCAAATGACTCAGCTTGCAAATTATTCCCAAGCGCTTGGTCTGGCTTTCCAGATTGTGGATGATGTGCTTGATGCCACCGCGGATAGCCAAACGCTTGGAAAAACGGCTGGTAAAGACGCTGCAGCCAATAAGCCGACCTATGTCACCTTGATGGGTTTAGACTATGCACAGAAACAGGCTAAGGAGTTACAAGAAACCGCCATCACTAGCTTAGATGGTTTTGGTAGCAAAGCACAAGCCTTAAAAGATTTGGCTCTATTGGTAGTCAATAGAGGTAAATAAACAAAATTAGATGCAATGACTTTACATTCCGTTAACTCTCCCGACGACCTCAAAAAACTTTCTCGCGAAGAACTACCCGAGCTTGCTGATGAATTACGTCAATTTGTTTTGGATTCGGTATCTAAGACTGGGGGTCACCTTTCCTCTAATTTGGGAACGGTCGAACTATCCATTGCCTTGCATTACATCTTTGACACCCCCCGCGATCGCATCGTGTGGGATGTAGGTCATCAAAGTTATCCTCACAAAATTTTGACTGGCCGTCGTGAGCGCATGCATACACTGCGTCAGTTCAAGGGTCTTTCAGGGTTCCCGCATCGGGGTGAGAGCGAGTTTGATGCCTTTGGTACTGGGCATTCATCGACGAGTATTTCTGCGGCGATGGGTATGGCGCGCGCATTCCAAACCAAGGGTGAGCGGCAAGTAGCTGTTGCAGTGATTGGTGATAGCGCGATGACCGGCGGCATGGCTTTTGAGGCTATGAACAACGCTGGTGTCTATGACGACTTACCGTTGGTGGTCATATTAAATGACAACGATATGTCGATCTCTCCAGCGGTGGGCGCGCTCAATCGCCATTTGGCGAGATTGCTCAGTGGCAATATTTATTCTGCGACCAAAAAGGGTATTGATAGCGTTCTATCCATTGCGCCTCCCTTAAGAGAATTTGCAAAACGCTTAGAAGATCATGCCAAAGGGATGGTTTCTCCATCCACCATTTTCCAAGAGTTTGGATTTAATTACTTTGGGCCGATTGATGGCCATGACTTAGATGCTTTAATTCCAATGCTGCAGAACGTGCGCCGTTTAGCGCTTGAAGGGCGCGGTCCCCAGTTTTTGCATGTAGTGACTAAAAAAGGTCAAGGCTATGAGTTAGCTGAGGCTGATCCAGTGCTTTATCACGGACCCAGCAAATTCAACCCTGAAGAAGGCGTTAAGAAGGTTGCTGCCAGCAAGAAAACCTTCACACAAGTATTTGGTGAGTGGCTTTGCGATATGGCACATGCTGATCCTTTGTTGGTAGGGATTACTCCGGCGATGCGCGAAGGTTCAGGTTTGGTGGAATTTGAAAAGAATTTCCCGAAACGCTATTACGACGTTGGTATTGCAGAACAGCATGCGGTGACATTTGCTGCGGGTATGGCATGTGAAGGTATGAAGCCGGTGGTAGCGATTTACTCTACCTTCTTGCAACGTGCTTACGATCAACTGATTCACGATGTGGCCTTGCAGGACTTGCCAGTCTTGTTCGCACTTGATCGCGCTGGTTTAGTTGGTGCTGATGGTGCAACCCATGCCGGCGCATATGACATTCCATTCTTACGCTGTATTCCAAACATGTTAGTGATGACGCCAGCGGATGAAGCAGAGTTGCGCGATTTATTAACCACGGCATTTCATCAGCCGCATCCTAGTGCAGTGCGCTATCCGCGTGGTTCTGGTGTTGGCACCACTCCTTCGACTGAGCTGCGCACATTAGCATTAGGTAAGGGTGAGATTCGTCGTAAATCCAACGCACCTGCCGGACAGCGTGTAGCCATTTTGGCATTTGGCACTTTGTTGTATCCCGCTCTAGAAGTTGCCGAGGGAATTGATGCAACAGTCGCCAATATGCGTTTTGTAAAACCACTCGATATTGATCTCATTAAATCATTGGCTGAAAATCATGATTATTTTGTAACTATTGAAGATGGTGCTCTTGCGGGTGGCGCGGGTAGCGCATGCCTTGAGACGCTCTCCAATCTGGGAATTAATAAGCCCCTATTGCAGCTAGGCCTTCCAGATCAGTTTATCGAGCATGGTGATTACCAACTGCTCATGACCAAGTGCGGCCTTGATGTAGAAGGCATTGCAAACTCCATTCAGCAGCGTTTTCCTGCTGTATCGATGGCAAATTCGGTGATTTCGGGCAAATAAGCCCGTTTTGCTTGAAAATAGAGCTATGAATGACATGAACCCCGCCTTTCTCAAAGCCAGCGCAATGCCTGACGTGCAGTCCACTCTGGATGAGCGCGCATTGCCAATTGAGCAAGTCGGCATTCGCGGAGTACGTCATCCGCTGACGATTCGCAGTAAAACAGGAAACTTTCCATCCGTTGGCACTTTCGAGATGGATGTGGCATTGCCGGCGCATGTGAAGGGTACACATATGTCCCGTTTCATGGCGCTCCTACAAAAGCAAGATGTTGCAGTTGACAGTACAACGGTTGTTGCCTTGGTACGTGAGATGTTGCCTTTGCTCGATGCCAAAGAAGGTCATGTGCAATTTACTTATACCCACTTCGTGAAAAAAGCAGCGCCAGTATCTGGTGTGGAGAGCTTGATGGATTACGAAGTGACTTGGATGGCAACAGGCAAGCAAAACACAAATGGTGCTGCTGATATTGAGCTCACTTTGCGTGCACAAGTACCGGTGATGAGTTTATGCCCTTGCTCCAAAGAGATTTCTGAATTTGGTGCGCACAATCAACGCTCACATGTCACGATGACAGTCACGCTTGATGACAAAACACAAATGACAGTGGAAGACCTGGTTACCGCTGCAGAGAGCGAAGCCTCTAGTGAGTTATGGGGTTTACTGAAGCGCCCTGACGAGAAGTGGGTCACTGAGCATTCTTACAGCAATCCTAAGTTCGTAGAAGATTTAGTGCGCGACGTAGCTGGCAACCTCAAGGCGGATCAGCGCATCCAGTCTTTTGTGGTCGAAGCTGAGAATTTTGAATCCATCCACAATCACAGTGCATTTGCGCGTATCAGCCACAAGAAGTAAGGCTGGCTAGATCAAATTATTGCTTTGCAAATCCCAGCGGGTTTTGATGTCAAAGGCTCCAGAAGTTGTGGAGCCATTATTTTTGGCAAGCATTCTGAGTGCCCCAGCAAATGCAATCATCACGCCGTTATCCGTACATAACTCGAGGGGTGGGTAATGCACTTCAAATCCATTCTTCTTGGCTTTCTCATTGAGGGCGCTGCGCAATTGCAAATTAGCACCAACACCACCAGCAAGAACTAAATGTTTACAGCCAGTTTGCTTGAGTGCTTTTTCAGACTTGCTGACTAAGACCGCAACAATGGCATCGACAAAACTTCTAGCCAAGTCTGCATGAAATTGCGCCACTTCGGACGGGTCAACAATATTTTTCTCTGCAAACTTTTTGACTTGATTGAGAACGGCGGTTTTTAAACCCGAGAAAGAGAAATCCAAGTCGCCTGAGTGCAGCATGGGTTTGGGTAAATCGAATATTCCGACGCGACCTTGTTCTGCCAATTTAGAAATCGCTGCGCCACCTGGGTAGTCAAGACCCAATAACTTGGCAGTTTTATCAAAGGCTTCGCCAGCAGCATCGTCCAAAGACTCTCCCAACAGTTCGTATTGGCCAATCCCAGATACTTTCATGAGTTGGGTGTGACCGCCAGAGACTAAAAGAGCAATAAAGGGAAATTGAGGGGCAGTTTGACCTAAAAGCGGGGAAAGTAGGTGTCCTTCGAGATGGTGCACCCCAATGGAGGGTAAATGAAGGCCTTGGGCTAATGATTTAGCAAAAGCGCTACCAACGAGGAGGGCGCCAGCTAGGCCTGGTCCCTGAGTGAAGGCAACGGCATCAATATCCGCCAATTTAAGGCCAGATTGGGCTAGGGATTGGTCTAAAAGGGGTAAAACACGACGAATATGGTCTCTTGAGGCCAACTCTGGGACAACTCCCCCATAATCTCGGTGCATGGCGATTTGGGAGTGCAAACCCTGGCCCAGGATGCCCTGGAATGCAGGTTTGCCGTCTTCCCAGGGGGCTGTGTTGTATAAAGCCACCCCAGTTTCATCACAAGAAGTTTCTATTCCTAAAACAATCATTTTTTTGCTTGGCCGTGCTAGAATCGCAATTCAGTTAATTTTTCGATATTTATCGAGCATATACGAGTTAAATAAGTATGACTACAGTCCGCCTCCGTGAAAACGAACCATTTGAAGTGGCATTGCGCCGTTTCAAGCGCACCATTGAAAAAAATGGTCTTTTAACCGACTTGCGTGCTCGCGAGTTCTACGAGAAGCCAACAGCTGAACGTAAGCGTAAGAAGGCCGCTGCTGCTAAACGCCATTACAAGCGTATTCGTAGCCAAATGTTGCCTAAGAAGCTTTACTAATAGAATTTAAAAGCTCTCTTCACCGAGAAGCTTTGAAACCCGCTGACGGTGAAACGCAGCGGGTTTTTGCTTTTTGAATTGTTCATTACATCTAGATACATTCAACATCAGGAAGAATCAAATGAGTTTGAAAGATCAAATTACCGAAGATATGAAAAACGCTATGCGTGCCAAAGAGACTGCACGTCTTGGCACGATCCGCCTTTTGTTAGCCGCCATCAAGCAGCGCGAAGTAGATGATCGCATTGTGCTCGATGATGCAGCGATCATTTCGACTATCGAAAAAATGATTAAGCAACGCAAAGACTCGATCTCTCAGTTTGAAAAAGCACAGCGTGATGACTTGGTTGCTGTAGAAGCTGCAGAGATGGTCATTTTGCAAGCCTATATGCCAGCACAAATGTCAGATGCTGAAGTAGAAGCAGCTGTTGCTGCAGCGGTTGCCACAACAGGCGCTGCTGGTCCACAAGATATGGGTAAAGTCATTGGCGTACTTAAAGGCCAGTTGGCTGGTAAGGCTGATATGGGCAAGGTCTCCGGCTTGGTAAAAGCCGCACTCGCAAAATAAGAGAACTCACTCCATACTCTTAGCCTTATGGCGCTCATTCCCCAATCCTTCATTGCCGATCTTTTAAATCGGGTCGACATCGTTGATGTGGTTGGGCAGCACGTGAAGTTAAAAAAAGCGGGCGCAAACTATCAAGGTTTGTGCCCCTTTCATTCAGAGAAGTCCCCTTCATTTTCAGTTTCACCAACGAAGCAGTTCTATCACTGCTTTGGTTGTGGTGCCCATGGCTCTGCCATCAGTTTCATGATGGAGTATTCCGGGCTAGGATATGTTGATGCGATTGAAGAACTTGCGCGCTCTGCAGGTTTGGATGTGCCACGCGAAGAGCGTACTGCCAACGACGTAGCAAGACAGCAACAAGCTATGGCTCTGAGCGAAGTGATGAGTTCTGCAGCAGATTGGTATCGCCAACAACTCAAAGGCAGCACACGCGCCGTGGAATATCTCAAAGGTCGCGGCCTAACGGGTGAGATTGCGAAGCGCTATGGCTTAGGTTATGCACCTGACGGCTGGCAGGGCCTGGAAGCAGTATTTGGTCACTATTCCAATGATGAAATTGCCAAGACCTTAGTTGAAGGCGGCTTAATTATTCAGGGTGAGCAGGCTGAGGGCGCTCCAGTAAAGCGTTACGACCGTTTTCGGGATCGAGTGATGTTCCCGATTCGCAATCCCAAGGGTCAAACGATTGGGTTTGGTGGACGTATTCTGGATCAAGGTGAGCCGAAGTATTTAAATTCACCAGAGACACCCCTCTTTTCTAAAGGCAACACACTCTACGGTTTGTTTGAAGCAAGACAAGCGATTCGTTCGCAAGAATATGTCTTGGTGTGTGAAGGTTATATGGATGTCGTAGCACTTGCACAATTGGGCTTCCCCAATGCGGTGGCTACATTAGGGACTGCCTGTACCGCAAACCATGTACGCATGTTATTGCGCCAAACTGACAAAGTGGTTTTCTCATTTGATGGTGACTCAGCTGGTCAACGCGCTGCGCAACGCGCCCTCGAAGCATGCTTGCCACTCATGTCTGACGATAAAGAAATTCGTTTCTTATTTTTGCCAACTGAGCATGACCCTGATAGTTATGTGCGCGCCTATGGTGCTGCTGCGTTTGAGAAAGTCATCAAAGAAGCAATGTCTATCTCGAGCTTCTTCTTTAAGGTGGCTAGCGAAGGCCATGAGCTTACAACCCCCGAGGGTAGAGCGCATACGCATCACGCTGCTAAGCCGCTGTTACTCTCTATGCCACCAATTGCTTTACGTACTCAGATTTTGCGTGAGTTGGCGATTCGTACAAATACGACACCAGCAGAGTTAGAGGCCTTCTGTGGATTAACTGTGGTGCCAGCACCTGCGCAACAAACTTCGTATCAGCCAGCCCAGCCAAGACAGCAAAATTATCAAAACAATCAGGGCAACTATGCAAATAATAGCAATAGGCAGGGCGCGCCTTGGCAAGCTTCTAAAGGTTCTGCCAAGAGAGTTGCTATGCAGAATATTGAGCCGCCAAAAGCACCAATGGATTTGGCAGAGCAAATGCTGCGTGTCTTGATTCAGTTTCCGCATCTGGGAAAAGCGCTTGATAGCAATAAGCGTGCACTCGCACTCAAAGCCGCTGAACAACGATCAGCAAATGCGCTGGCATTAATGAAAGATTTGTTGGCCCAATGCGATCAGGTGGAATTAATCCCTGGTGAAAACGGCAAACCGGGCTCGGTAGGAGCCGGTGCATTTGCGATGTTCCAAGATCAACTCTCTCGTAGTGAGCTTGCACCCATGTATGAAGTCCTCAGAAAGCGGGTCATGGGCTCTGATTTGGAATTGGATGGCGCAACAGCTGATCTCGATGGAAGCTTTAAAAAGCTAGAGCTCATGAGTCTCAAACAAGAAATGACTGATATTGCCCAAAAGATCGCTGGAGGCACTGCCACCGACCTAGATCGGGCGCGTTATCGCGAATTGGGCGAAAAACTGAAATCCGTCTAAGAATTTACTGAAGTACCCCTAGTAATAACGGAAAAATGCCCGATATTTTTAGGTAAGCAGGGGTTAAAAAAGTCGTAATCGACTATAATCCTCTGTTCCCAAGAAAAAAACGAATTAATTCAGCCACTTGCGCTTTATTTTCATGAAATTTGGGGTAAGTGGACAACGGGGCTGTACTTAATCAGTCGTGACCTATAACAGTAATGTGAGTAAGTGCTAATAAATGCCTAATACCAAGACCAAAAAACCAGCTAAACCAGTAAAAGCAGCCGCTAAACCAGCGCCTAAAGCGAAGCCTGCGGCAAAAGCGCCAGCAAAACCCGTGAAGGCTGCTGCAAAGCCAGCACCTAAAAAAGTAGTTGCAAAAGCGCCAGCTAAACCAGCGCCTAAAGCGAAGCCTGCGGCAAAAGCGCCAGCTAAACCCGTGAAGGCTGCAGCAAAGCCAGCACCTAAAAAAGTAGTTGCAAAAGCGCCAGCTAAACCAGCGCCTAAGGCGAAGCCTGTTGCAAAGGCGCCAGCAAAACCCGTGAAGGCTGCAGCAAAGCCAGCACCGAAAGCAAAAGTAGTTGCAAAAGCACCAGCTAAACCAGTTAAGGCTACTGCAAAGCCAGCACCGAAAGCAAAATTAGTTGCAAAGGTGCCTGCCAAACCGGTTAAGGCAGCAGCACCGGTAAAGGCGCCTGCTAAAGCAGAGGTAAAAGTAGAGCCAGCTAAAAAAGTGAAAGCAGTTGTTGCTAAGGTAGAGGAAGCAAAAGAGCCTAAAGACAAAAAAGCCAAGACTGCTGAAGTAGCGGTAGAGGTAGTAGAGGAAGAGAAAAAGCGTGGCCGCAAAGCTAAGGCTGATGCTCCTGCAGAAGCTGCTGAGCCAGTTTTGACGGATCGTCAAAAAGCTCGCGAGCGTAAGGCAAAAGAAAAGGCGCTCTTAAAAGAATTCGCAGCACAACAGTTAGGTAGTGAAGAGCAACAAGAGTTGCGTCGTGCTCGCTTGAAGACCTTGATTAAGATGGGTATGTCCAAGGGTTACTTAACCCATGGCGAGATGAATGACGTGATGTCTGATGAGTTGTCTGATGCTGATGCATTAGAAACGTTGATCAGCTTATTGAACGACATTGGTATTACTGTTTACGAACAGGCGCCTGATGCTGAAACTTTAATTCTGTCTGATAACACTGCTGCTGCAGCGTCTGAAGAAGAGGCGGAAGAAGAGGCTGAAGCAGCGCTCTCTACAGTAGATTCAGAGTTTGGTCGTACAACTGACCCAGTCCGTATGTATATGCGTGAGATGGGTACGGTAGATTTGTTAACTCGCGAAGGCGAGATTGTGATTGCCAAGAAGATTGAGGCTGGCCTCAAAGATATGGTGATGGCATTGGCTGCATGCCCAGTAACTATTGGTGAAATCTTGAGCAACGTTGACAAGATCGCTAGTGGCGAGATGGAGATTGACCAGTTTGTGGATGGTTTGGTTGATCCAAATGCGGAAGATATTAAGCTTGGACCTGAAGAGCCAGAAGTGGATCCGGATGCCGATGAAGGCGAAGAAGATGGCGGCGAAGATGAAGGCGGCGGTGGTGGCGGTGGCGCTGCAACGGCTAACGCAAAGCAATTAGAAGAGCTAAAGCAGATTTCTTTAGAGAAGTTTGCAATTGTTCGTACGCAAGCTGACAAGATGCGCCGTGCTTTTGATAAAGATGGCTATAACTGCCCTGCATATCTCAAAGCACAAGAAGGTATTCGTGCTGAGTTACTCGGCTTCCGCTTAACAGCAAAGAGTGTTGAGAAATTATGTGACACCATGCGTTCACAAGTGGACCAGGTTTGGAAGCTTGAGCGTGGCATTGTCAGTTTGTTGGTGGATAAAGTAGGCGTCAACCGTGGCGAAGTTCTCAAAGACTTCCCTAAGATGTCCATGAATCTGACCTGGACAGAGAAGTTGCTCAAAGAGAACAAGCCTTACACCGCACTACTGCAACGTAATGTCCCTGCGATTCAAGAGCTGCAACAGAAGTTGATTGATATTCAGAAGAACGTGGTTATTCCACTTCCTGAGTTGAAAGAAGTAAACAAGCAAATGATCGCGGGTGAGAAGCGTGCTCGTGAAGCAAAACGTGAGATGACTGTAGCCAACCTCCGTTTGGTAATCTCGATTGCTAAGAAATACACAAACCGTGGCTTGCAGTTCTTGGATTTGATTCAAGAGGGCAATATTGGTTTGATGAAGGCGGTAGATAAGTTTGAATACCGCCGTGGTTACAAGTTCTCTACCTATGCAACTTGGTGGATTCGTCAGGCGATCACTCGCTCTATTGCTGACCAGGCGCGTACGATCCGTATCCCTGTGCATATGATTGAGACGATTAACAAGATGAACCGTATCAGCCGTCAGATCCTGCAAGAAACTGGTCATGAGCCAGATGCTGCAACCTTGGCGCTGAAGATGGAGATTCCTGAAGACAAGATTCGTAAGATCATGAAGATTGCTAAAGAGCCAATCTCTATGGAAACACCAATTGGTGACGATGAAGATTCTCATTTGGGTGACTTCATTGAAGACGGCAATACCTTGGCTCCAGCTGAAGCTGCATTGCATGACTCGATGCGTGACGTAGTAAAGGATGTTCTCGATTCGTTAACACCACGCGAAGCAAAAGTATTGCGTATGCGCTTTGGTGTTGAAATGAGCACAGACCACACCCTCGAAGAAGTAGGCAAGCAGTTTGATGTGACTCGCGAGCGTATTCGTCAGATTGAAGCGAAGGCCCTCCGTAAGATGCGTCATCCTAGCCGTAGCGATAAACTCAAGACCTTCCTCGAAGAAGATTGAACCAAAGACTAACGGGCCTATAGCTCAGTTGGTTAGAGCAGAGGACTCATAAGAAAGAAGCCCTAGGGGTCTTGTCACAAAGACCTCAATAGATTCAAGAGGTTAGTGGTGAATTAGGCGGTTTAAATTCACTACACACCGACTACACACCGGAGCTTTTTTCATGGTGTGTAGTAAATGCAGTTTTGCAGTAAAAACATCCGTAAAGGTGTGTAGTAAAAGTAAAGTTTTAGGGCCTATAGCTCAGTTGGTTAGAGCAGAGGACTCATAGCGAAAGTTGTGCCTTATGCGTGGAAACTGCATAAGGGATGGTGTCAAATTCGGAGAAAGCTAAAGGCAGCCAAAAGCTGCACAAGCTAACGCCGAGCCAAGCTTCAGTATGAAAGTGCTGTTGAAGGTGTAGAGACTAGACGGCACCCATCTAAGTCGAGCAATCGATATGATGAAGGCATAGTCCAGGGAGTAGTGAAAGCTACACAAACCGGAATCCTTTGGTCCCAGGTTCAAGTCCTGGTGGGCCCACCAGAAATGAAAATACCAACCTTCGGGTTGGTATTTTTTTGAGTTAAATTAAGAGTTATTTGTTGATGGCTAGAAAGTATCCAATGATTCTACGTAGAGATGAAACTTTTCGCGTTGTCTTTAACTTAAGAACTCCAGCGCAAGATGGTTTAGAAAGAGTTGGAACAGGAATTTTTGTAGCTAAAGAAAATGAATTGTTTTTAGTAACTGCAAATCATGTTGCAATTGAATGCAATGTAAATACCAGTCTAGTTGTTAGTGATAACGCCGGTAACGCGACTGTTTTAAATCTGGTGGATTTCAATCCAAAATTACAATGGATTCATCATCCTATTGCGGATTTATCTGTAATGCCAATAGTTGTTTCCGAGAAGAATCATGCACACTTAGCAAGCAGATTTTTTCCTTACGATCACTTCAATTTGCAACCAATAGCTGTTTCAAGAGACTACGAGTTGACATCAGTGGGATTTCCTTATGGAATGGGCGCTCAAGGAAAATTTAGCCCTTTAACTTATAGATCGTACGCATCGTCATCTTTCGTTAGTTTCAATAGATTCGATACAAAAACCCCTTCCGAATTCTTTTTATTAGAGAATCCTAGCGTCGGTGGATATAGCGGAGGGCCTATATTTGATCTTGCGTATATGGTTGTTGGCGGCATGACAACAACAAAAGATAAAACAATTTGCTACGGGCTAATGCATGGAACGTTATCTGATGAGACCGGAGGGAAATTGGCTGCAGTAACACCTTCGCATTATTTGGCCCAGATTATTTAGAGCCAATGAATTCTTCTGCAAAAGACTCTTCTGGGATATACGCCTTTCGAAATAAGGAGAATGGCAAGGTTTACGTTGGGCAATCGAAAAAGGTATTGACCCGCAAAAAGCAACATGAGCGCGGGGATACTAATAATTCGCGCCGTTTTCATAACGCAATGAATAAGCATGGCCCTGATGGGTTTGAGTTTGAGGTTCTGGAGTATTGCTCAAGCGACTTGATGGATGAGCGTGAGGTTTATTGGATTAATCAACTTAGCTCTCTGTATCCAAGCGGCTATAACTTAACTTCTGGCGGTGGAGCTTTTCAAAAGCACCATGAAGAAACCAAGAAGAAGATGTCCGCTAATCAGAAGCAAAGGGTTAAGCAAGGAGTGCATCTTTTTGCCTCTGGTGAGTTTCAAAAGGAGCAAGCTAAAAGACAGGTTGAATTAGCCAAACAGGGAAAACACTCATCACAGCAACCTGAATTTAAAGAAAAGAAAAAGAAAACTATTGAACAAAAGGTAGCTGATACCGGTTTCTACTTCAAACACACTAAGTCTACTATTGAGAATTATCGAAAAAAACAGCTAGCTCTTTACGAGAGCGGGAAAGGTAAATTTCAAGATCCTAATCTGATCGAAAAAAATAGAGAAATAGTTAAAAGGAAGTTGGCTGAAGGTAGCCACCATACACAACGACCTGATTGGTCTGATAGGGCAAAAAAAGCCGCCCAGAAGCAAATGAAGGGGATTGTGATTGTCATAAGGAGTAATGATGGCTCCACATATGAGGTTGACTATCCATCTATTCACGAAGTTAGTCGGCAACTAGATGCTGATAGGCGACATATAACCAATTTGTGTAATGGAAAAGCATCGACACTCTCCTTGCAATGTAATCAAGGCAGAATCATTAAAGCGGCACATGTAGGCAAGGTGGATTGGGATTTGGAGGTGCTTAAGAAATTACCTGATTCAGCTTTTACTAAAAAGAAGGCGGTAATAGTTACCATTCAAACCGAGTCTGGCAAGATCATTAAAAAGAGCTATCAAAGTCAAAGGTCTGCTTGTGAAGATTTAAGGGCGCAAAGCAGGGCATTGCGCTACATGATTGCTGGTGAAAAATATAAATCAACAGGTTGCAATTTGGGTCGAATTATTGAAGTTACAGAAATTTAAGCGTTACTTAAAGTAACGCTCATCCCCACAAACTCACCAATAACCGCCATAACTAGCCATACTTTCTTTTGGCTAAATTGACACCTGTTTTTCCTCCAATCAGGTTGTCCTAGCCTGGTGTCAGAAGCTAAAGTATGTGTATGTCAAATAAGAAAGAAAGTACACATCAACTCATACACCGTAATCTAACCCTCTATCAACGTGAGCATAGTGCCGTATGGCAATGTCGCTATAAGGTAGATAACAAGTGGATACGAGCTACTACTAAAGAGACCCAGTTTGATTTGGCGGTTAACAAGGCTAAAGAGCTATTAGTAGAAGCGGAAATACGAAAACGATCTGGTATTCCAGTAGTGACTAAACGCTTTAAAGATATCGCAATGCTGGCTATCGATAGGATGGAGAGAGACTTAAAGGGTGGCTTAGGAAAGTCAATCTACAAAGACTACATCCGTATTATTAATGAGCATTTCATCCCCAGTCTTGGGCAAAGGCTCATTACCAATATTGATTACGATGCCTTGCAGCAGTACTACGATGATCGTGAAGCCAAGTATGGCTTGGCAATATCGAATAGTAATCGTAAAACCCAAAACGCCGCATTTAATAGAGTCTTTGATGAAGCTATTGTTCGGGGTTACTTGACTGAGAGTAATCGTCCCAAGTTAGATGGTAAGACTAAAGAGAGTCAAAGAAGACCAGCATTTGAGCTTCATGAACTCAGAGCTTTACTAAAGCTCCTGGGTCCTTACATAGAGTCAGGCAGAACCAGGGATGTACGTGAGCGTCGTGAAATACTTAGAGACTATGTAGAAATGCTAGTTGATACAGGAGCAAGACCCGGTATTGAGCTGCTAGATATGAAATGGAAGCAAATCCGTTTTATGATGAATCCTATTAGTACAGTTACAGATCAATTAGATGAAGACGGTGAAGTCATTGAAGTGCATAGCCTTAACCGTAGCTGTGAGATGACAGTAAAGGGTAAAACAGGGCAAAGGCAAATTATTGGACGCTTGCCCAGTATTAGAGTCTTGGAGCGTATTGCGCTTAGAAACTATGGAGTAAAGAGTTCTATTAAGGATCCATTGGCTGAGCTGATTAAGCCTACTAATGATGACTACATCTTTAGAACTAAAGAGGGCAGAGATTTAAGTGATGTCTTAAACCATATGTTTGATACCTTCTTGGCTGACCATGGCTTGCTCATAGATCCCAAGACTAACCAAAAGCGGGTGTTCTATAGCCTACGCCATACCTACGCTACGTTAGCACTGACTCACGATATGGTGCCTATCCATACACTAGCAAAGCAAATGGGTACTAGCGTATTAATGATTGAGAAGCACTATAGCCATTTACAAGTAATACAGGCTATTGAGCAATTACGCGGTACTAATACTAGAAAGCTTATTGAGGCTGATAGTAAGGCTGCGGATAACTACCCTAGTAAGAAAAAAGCCCAACAGGAGATTAGGGCAGCTTAGTTTGGTTGTATGCCCATCAAATACTCATTAGGATTGTTTTTCAATCTTGGGTAAGTGATCAATTTCATGAAGCCAGGGCATGGCAGAGCGATGCCAAATTTGCTTTGCTGGAACAAGTTGGGCTCTTTGTTTGAGAGTGCCCACTCTGAGTCCAAACATTTCTTGATCAAATTCACTTGTGGCATATATAGATGATCCACAGTCTGGACAGAATGCTTGAATTCGACGATTGCCGCTATCAGCAGTTTTGAGATAAGTTTTAGGCTGACCTTGCAGAATCTTGAAGAACTGTTTAGCGGCTGGAACTACAACTCTAAAAGGCGCACCAGCCATATTTTGGCAATCTGTACAGTGACACATTACTACCTTTGTTGGATCTACTTCGGCTTCAAATTTGATTCGTTCGCAGTGACAAGATCCATCGACATGTAACATTTGATCCTCCTTTTTATATTAGGAGTAATGTAGCATACGACTCAGAGTTCATATTTCTTGTCTACTGAGAATATTCAAGACTCCAAAGCCTTTCTTAAGTAAGGATCAATATCCCCTTGAGTCAGCAGCCACTGCTTGTAGTCGCTAGGTACATCCGCTAATAACAAGCCTTTATGTTTACCAAAGGGCATGGTTGTTGGAGTTCTTGCTTTCTCAGATTCGGCATATAAATCTTCAATAGTTTTAAGGCCTAGCTGCTGGCAAATGTGGTCTAAGATCACAGCGCAAACGCCTACATCTGCAATAGCTGAGTGTGCGTTACGTAATTGCTCGCGAGCTGTATCGCGCTCCAAGTAATACATAAGCGCACTTTGATTATGGCTATCTAAATTGGGCCAAAGTTTACGAGCTAGGGCTAGCGTACATATCCGCTTGATTTCAGGCTTGCCAATAACCTCCCAGTCAAAGTCCACGTTATGCCCAATGATGTAGTCCACATGTCCTGGCAAGGTGAAGCTAGCTGCTGGTGGGCAATCAACCAATTCCTCATCCATGATGTGATGCGTGGCTAGTGCGCCGAGGGTAATGGGTTTGCCAGGGTTATAACGCTGTACAAAAGGGTTGGTAACGGTAAAGGGTTCAATGGATTCAAGCTCAACCCAAGCGGCTTCAATTAATACAGGTTCTTTGATGCCTGTAGCTTCGGTATCGAAAATAATGGTTTTGGACATGGGCTTGTGTAATATTTAGATAGTTTGATTCTAAAGGGGGTGGGAGATGGCTATTAAATTTGCGCGATTCAATATCCAGCTGTTAGGCAGTCCTGATGTGGAAATAAAGGCAGATGAGTGGCAGGCTTTGATAAATGATGCAGCAATTGAGGGATATGCTGATGATTATGAAGTTTTCTATTTATCACAGCGAGGAGTTGTCGGTTTAAGTGTGCCATATGAAGATGATGATCCAATGCTTTTGCTGGAGGCTGGCGCTGCCTTAGGATTTTGTCAGTCAAGGTGTGAGTCTTCAGATATTGGAGGAATAGAGTCCATGTGGCTATCTTTGCATGATGCAGATGATTCAACTATTGATTCCCCAATTGAATAAGTAAGCGTTACTTAAAGTAACGCTTAGAGAGTATTTGTACTATGCCTGTCAGTCGTCTATTGGTTGAAAAATAATCAATATGAAAATCCTTAAAAATCAGGCGAATTTGGGTCATTTCGCCTGATTTTTGTTTAGGGTTAGATTAAATCACCAGGGGTCGAGATCTTGAATGGCGCTGAAAATTACGCTGTAGATTTTTAGCGACTTAGATTGAAAACTCGCTGTTGATCTTTAACTATCTTTTGCCTAGTTCTTTCGGCATCTAGTGCTTTCCCAGCCTTTGCCTTTTGGCGCTTTAGTACATCGATCCTAGCTTGTTGGGGAGTAAGCGGTTTGAAGGGTTTAATGGGCTTAAGCCTGCTAATAATTTCTTCTAATGGTTCATGCTCCAAATCTTCCTTGTTGGATAGGGTAGGGCTAGAGAGAATGCAATTCATGCCAAACTGATATTGCAGGATTAATCTGGCATGAATGGAGTTATCTGCAAAAACGGCAGTCTTTATAGATTGACCTTTTACTTTGATGGTTGCGATGTATTTGTTCATAACTGTATTTACTAGCAATCCAGTAACTAGTGCTTAAAACCCAGCTTTACTGCTTCAGTTGCGGCGTCTATTAAGTGATCTAGCTCCCCAGCCTCTACAGCAGTCTTAATCTTTTGTAATGTTGGTATTAGGTCGGAAGGCTTATCCAGCTCTATAGCTGCTTTACCTTGCGTAATTTCAAGTGTTTTAGAGCCGTAGCGTAGGATTAAGCAGACTTTGCCATTTTGAGCGGTAAACCACCAAGGCTTAATGCGTTTTGGCACTTCTAGTAGCTTAATATTGCCTTCTATATCTTTTAGACGCTTGGATTTGAGTGGAGCATATGTACTACCTTTACTTTTTGCTTCTGCTAATTGGATCTGCTCCCATATTTTGTCAGATAGCTTGTTTCGCCTTTGGACAACTGGGGGCAATTTTGTTGGTTTATTAACAGTTACTAGCTTCAGTGAGTCTAGTGTGCTCATATAGGGCTCCTTGGTAAATGAATGCGCACATATAACAATATGATCAGATTTGGTGATTGAGCAACCTGAAAATAGATAACCTAAAGAATCCAGAAATAAGCCTGAATTTGTGTGGTTTGCTAAATAACTATGACGACAAAGCAGAAGAACGTTTTGTATGCCATAACTTATTACTACTGAAACAAGGGCAGTGACACCCAGTCATTATGTCACCCTAAAACTGGACTAAGTGTTACAGGGATGGAAATTCTGGGCAGTAGCAGAGACTTGCAGTCACTAACCATTAGGATGCCGTTGGATGTTGCGAACCAACTGACTCAAGAATATTTCAGCACAAAGATCGTAAGACCTAGTCTTACAGGATCACGAGAAAGCTCTGCTTACACAGTAACTTTCAAACAAGACAAAGGTAGCCACTTATTGCTTTTGTCATTGTTGCGTTTTAAGCCGCACGTAAAAGGAGACAGCGAAACCGCCCTTCCCAAAATGGTTGTGCCTATAAGTGGTGTAGTAAAGAACTCGACAAAAGAACTTTTCTACTGCTGAGCCTGTTGCTTAAGGCTCAGTGTAGGTTGAATCTGACAAAAGCTCGTCAATAAAACTCTTAAAAGAAAAAGTGATGAGCGACAAGCGAAATCACAGGAGAACGTAGTTCGCCTATCTATCTACTTCAATAAATTCAATATTCCTTCCTGTTATTGAATTAAATTCTTCAATACAAGTTTCTCTTAAATCCTCAATTCGCTCGTCAATTTCTTGGAACGAAATGATGTCATCCCTGCTTAAGTCAGTTTCTTCTTCTAATACATCATCAATATCGTCGATATCACATGACCAGCTATAGCTTAATTCTTCTTCCTCTTTGTGCTCAATGAATCCAAGTAATTCGTCAAAACAGACAATTCTTGTGCCAATTAAAGAAGGGTTATTGTCCTTATAATCCATCTGAACAACAACGTTGGGATCTATGATTGAAGCGCACTTAGCAATATGATCTTGTAACTTTTCAGGGGCGATATTGTTACTTTCAAGCTCAAATTTATGAGTTGAACCAAAATACCAGCAACCATGAGCTCCAAGTAATTCCCAACCATCAAATTCATCGTCTTTACTCATGCCATAAAGTATTCTTGTGACAGCAGAATATCTCTCAGCATTTTTATCAAATGAGTATCTTCCAGAGCTATCTGTATTTTTATCGAAATCATTCTTAAATCTTCGGATAATTTCTTTTTCTAATTCACGAATTTTTTCATTGCCATAAAAAGTAAACGTGCTTTCTACTGGTGTGGACATTTTTTCACCTCAATTTAAGTTTGTTTAATAACTATAGCTAATTTTTATAACAACAGAATAGTTTTAAGCAGAAATCTTTCAAGCTCGCTGGCTTGGGTAGCTGAGCCGAAATTTAAAACGCTTGTAGGTCGTTTTAAACGGTCGTCAAAATATCGTGGCATTTTAGCTACAAATTGTGCCATTTAGACCATCGTTTTCCAGTAAAAACCGGCTAAATAAAAAACTACACTTTTTCATGCAAAAGTGCAGTTTTTTTGTAAGTCATTGAAATCGAAAGCCCTTTTTTCTGTGGCATTTCTGCCATAGTCGGTTGTCCTAACCAAACATCAGAAAACATACTGTAGCTGCGTATTTATTAGATTAAAGGACAGCCGTATGCCACAAGCAAAATCATTTAGTAGTACAGAATTAGCTCAAGTTTTAGCCTATGTAAAAACCACCAAACACAGCGTACGTAACCGCGCTATGTTGCTATTAACCCATTGGGGTGGGCTCAGAGTAGGGGAAGTAGCGGCCCTACGTATATGCGATGTTTTAGACGGGGAAAATCGGGTGAAAAGTGAGATCCGCTTATTGCCAGAGCAAACCAAAGGGCGCCACCCAAGAACGGTGTTTCTCAATGAACGCTTAAAGGCAGAGTTACAAGCATTTGCCAATGAGATCGCCATTAAAGACCGAAACTATGCATTCTTCCCCACGCAGAAGTATCCAAAACGCGGGTTCACAGCAAATACATTAACTCAGCACTTTAAACACATATATAAAGAGTCTGGCATATCTGGGGCTACCAGTCATAGCGGTCGTAGAAGCTTTATTACAAACCTAGCTAGCAAGGGAATTGGTGTTCGCGTGCTCATGAGCTTGGCGGGTCATCGCAATATTGGCACTACACAGGCATACATTGATGTGAATGACGATATGAAGCGCAGGGCGGTGGAGCTTATTTAGGATTTTTTAGCTTGGGATTAGAGATTTGCATGCGCCTATAAATATCTTCGTAATCAAAGTCTGGCAGGGTGATTGCTTTAGAGTCTGGGAATCTTCCTCTTGCCGCATTTTCTGCAATGTACTGTGCTTTCTTAAGAGCTCTACTGGTAAGTACAGTCATATTATTGCGTTGATCGACTGTTTTGGCGCTCGCTTTAGTGGCGCTGATATCAAGGCCTATTGCATTGGTGGGACTGACTTTGGCTACAACACCTAAGCGCCAGTTCACCCAATCTGGATGTTGTGCTTTTGTCCAGAGTAATTTGATGCCAATAAATAATGGCGCAGAACGTAAACGTTTGGCTGTGAGTGAGCGTTTGGCTTTTTGGGCTCTAGGTGCCACAGTAACGCCAGTTCGATTAATCATCCTGGAAACTTCCTTTAGGATGGCTCGCTTAGGCATGCCAAGTGGAATTGCCAGAATTAGCGCACGGCCAGACCCTTCATGTTTTCTAAAGCCCTTAAAGTATTGCTCTAATGATTTAGCAAAACCAGGTTCATACTCTTCGTTCTTTTCAATATTAGCTATTTGACGTACTTGAGGTTTAACGTATTCAGTGCCATATAGATTGATGCCGGTACTGGTCCACCAATCATCAAACTTCACTTTAGCTACATCACCATATTCATCGTAAGTCTTAAGAACTAAGTCAAAGTCCTCAGGCAATAACTTCTTCTCTTTAGTTGTTAGCTTGCCAGCCCTCGCTTTTCTAGCTAGCTCGTAAGTAGGGCTTAGGCGCAGATATTCGAGCATCAGCATGACATAGCCCTGGATACCCTTTGTAGCCCAATCTTTCTTTGACTTATTTGGCAGCATTTTTTACTCGATTTCTCATTAAAAACTTAAAAATATATTAACACTTAACGATCACATTTTAATTGTAATTTCTACTAAATGTTAGTTATGAGATTCTATTAATACAGCAATTTCGCTGTTTTTAAAGGAGTTTTGAAATGGAAACAACAGTAAAGATGTCTTCAGTAGCAAATGTATTTGATTCTTATAGTGGTGTCTGTTTAGCGGATACCGGAGAGACTATTCAAGCAAATTTGAGTAGTGATGAGTTATTGCGATATTGCCACGCAATGATGAAAGTGGAGAAGCAGCAGGTTTTAAATAGAAAGGACTTAGCTGTATTGGATAAGATTGATGCGATCACTTTTGAACATCATGGCATGTGTTTGAAGGATTCGCTTGTAACTAAAGCACGTCTAAAAGCGTGTAAAAAATATGGCGTAAATTTTATTGATCGTGATGGCTTAATTGACCACATGTCTGCAATGACAAGCACGCATTCTTCTAATGATTTAGATGTAACCGAGAGTGAACTAAATCTGCAGATTGGATATTTTCTTTTGGATCGGTTGGGTGAATCACGTTTCCAAGACTTTGCTTTGACTATTGGTCGCGTATTAAAAAAACAGCCTCTAAGTAGAAAAGATCTTGAGGTGATCTATGAAGTTGAGTCACTTTTTCTAGAGGAGCTTGATTCCTCAACTAGAAGTGGGGCCCTTCAGTCTGCTATTGATGAGGCCTGTGAACGTTTATGCCTTGATTTTGAAAGTCTTGGTCAAAAAACATTTCATTAAATCTTACAAAGCAAGCGTTACTTAAAGTAACGCTTGCTAATCAACAAAGGAAAATAAAAATGAATACAGAATTAATTGAAGTGAAAGCACAAGCTAAAACTGCTGTTATGAATAGGACTTTGATAGGGCAGGCTGATGATTTAGCTATAGAGCACGAAAGCTTTTATGCAAACTACATCGTTTCAGGTCGCATTGCGCTTTATGAGTTGTTAGCAAAGATCTATGCGTTATCAGTCAAGCTGGATGGCGCTATAGATAAAGCTGAACAGATCAGCATCATGCGTTCAGTTCTGGCTGACAAATATCAAATCCGTACGCAGGAAAATACCCCCGATCTAACAGTTCTCGTGCGTTATATCACCCGTTCTGATCGTAGAACTGCACATGGATATGCTCGCGTGATAGAAAGCGCTAGGGAAAGCGGAATTCTTCCTGATAACCTAGTTGGTTTTATTGAGCATCATGGAGGTATAGAGCGGATTCGAATTTCAGGCGCCGATCATGAAGGCTCAGCCGATATTGAGCAAGAGAAAATTCGATTGGCTAAAACATACCTAGCTGTAAAAGCAGATTCTCCCTTTACAAGCTTTGATGGCCCGAAAGAATTTGATGGAATTTATTCTAATAGCTGTGCTTATGAAATCATCATATGTTCTTTGGGGGTTGGTAATAAGTACCACGTCATTGGCAAATTACCAGCAGATCCAGCGTTAGAGGATCTAGCAATAAAGCATTTTTCCAAGCATTTATGCAAAAACATGGATCTGGCTCGAAATGAAATTGCAAAAATGGATCAGAAAAATAGAGAGCTAAAGCGTGAGAGAGCAAGCGTTAGTTGCGAGGTGAAATCATGAGATATATGGCTAAAGAGATTGTTGATATTTTCAAAAGCTTCCCAGAGGATGAAGTTATCTTCATGTGGTTTAAAAGGCGGCATGAATTTGATAATGTTTTAGATATTTCAGAGGAGCAGTGGGATGAAGTTTTTGATTGGAAGGATTGGATTTATGACTATGTAAATACAGCCATGTTTGACTTGGTTTGTGAGAAGGTGAATCAGTCGAGAGGTCTAATAGAGTAGCTTTGAGGAAAATTACTTTGGAGCAAGTATTGCTCCAAAGTAATTAAGTCTTGAAATCCTAGTGGTTTTCTTTGGATGTCTGCTCTCATAACCAGAGAATCTAAAAACACCCTAAAACTAATAAAAAGTAGGCCAGGAATATAAATGGTGAGGTTTAGTCATTTGAGCATTACTTTAAGTAACGCTTGCTCTGTATGGTGAACATCACCATAGTAATGTTTAATACCCTACGATCGTAGGGTATTAAAAATCGATACTTTACACCAAACTAGCCCTGCTCATACAACGTCAATCCTAAAGAATGATCAGAATTTGGAATTCCCACCTCTTTTTCATAATCATATCTTTATGTTTATTGACCCCAGGACGGGCAGAAGAGTTGGAGGGTGCGAAATATACGGGTTTTTATGCTGATTTGGGTTTTGGCTACCGTGACATTACCACTAGTACAAGTTCTGTTTTGTCACTTAATAGTACAGTTATTCCATCTAGTATTAGCTCTGGTGGAGCTAATCACACTCTTGCCGTGCTAACGGGAGGGTATAGCTTTAATCTTGCACATAATTTCTTTCTTGGCATTGGCGCTAATATTTCACCTGCTAACGGTTTAACTCAGCAGCTTCAGGTTCAAGCTCTAAATCGAAACACGACCGTGAGTGGTATTAAATCTCTTTATAACTATGGGGTTTTTATCACTCCCGGTATTCAAATCGAAGAAGGGCTTCTTTATTTGAAGGCAGGAAAACAGACCCAAGTTAATAATTCAAATTCAAGCACTAACTTTAATGGTTACTTATTGGGGCTTGGCTATAAGCAATTTATTTACGATTCCATCTATCTTTTTGGGGAAGCAGATTACTCATCGTATGATGCTCAAACTACGTCCAGAACTTTTGTTTCATCTGGTCGCACAATTAATGCTGCCGTCACCACAACACCACAGTCAAGTAGAGTGCTTTTAGGCGTTGGTTATCAGTTCTAGTCAATTAGCTGAGATTGTGGGTAAACTTCAAATACCATTACACCTCAAATAAAAAAGTATTTAGTTAAAAAATGAGCACATTCCCATGGGGTTTTACTTTCTTAACTGCAGGTGTGTGCATAGCAATTTTTTTATTGGTATTCCCTCTTTTTATAAAGTCACCAAAAAATAAGCCCTCATTTATATGGTTACTGGGATTGCTGCTAGGTACTGCCTCCTTTGTTTATGCGACATTTTTTCTGGTGTCAAGAACCTCAATATTTAATTTCCAAGAATCATTACCATTTTTTAAAAGTGTGCCATTAGCCGTTGCACCAATGCTTTTTACAGCATACTTTTTCCAGCCCTTATTTTTGCGCTCTGCTAGGGTTCCTATTTCTTTCTATCAACTTCTCTTGCTAGTGATCCCATTACTTTTACAATATTCATTAGTTTTAGTCTTTAGCTCCCAAGTACTGAGTTTTTCCAGTTATGCAAATCTTAGGGCAGGTTTTTTTATGAGTTTGCAACTGGCCCTAGGATTTTTATATGTCACAGCTTGGCTTTTATATGAAACAAGGCAGCATTTAAAGATTAATCAAAGCTTTGTATTGAGATTAGTCTATATTTTTACTGGATTAATCGTTGGTGTAACTATTGCTTGGCTATTCTTTTTACTATTTGACCTTTGGACAAATCAAGCTATTTCTGAGGGTCTGGGCGGAATACTAAGTCTTGATATCAATAACCGCATCCTTAGGATGGGGTTTTATACAATTGTAGAAATACTGCTAACTGCCTATTGGGTGCAAAATTACTCTGCTGGTGCTATTGAGGAGCGTTTGCAAAAAGAGCGAGTGCAGGCTCTTTTGACCGAGAAAGATGCGCTAATTATGAGGCTATCAAATGAAGGCGCTCTTATTGAGACAGGGGCATTATCTGCAGGTTTGGCTCATGAGCTCAATCAGTTTTTAGCGATGATTGAGCTTAATAGCGATGAAGCGTTACATCAAATGGATCAAGTTGATGTCAAGATAGATGACCTTAAGCCATCTATACAAAATATCTTAAGTGCTAATCATTCTGCAGCTAGTCTCATTAGCAGTTTGAGAATGCTTTTTAAAAGTAACCACAGCGATCTCGTTTCATGTGATTTAGATACCTTGGTTAGCGATGTCACTCTTTTGTATCGAGAGCGGCTAAAAAAATCAAATATTCAGCTCAAACTAGATTTGACTGTTCATAAAAAATGGGTTGTTTGGGAGTCTTTGTTGCGTCAAGTTATTGTAAATTTACTATCCAATGCGATCGAGGCTTTAGACGCTACTAGTAGGGATGGAAAAACAATCATAATATCTAGTGAAATTGATGAAAAAGGGCAATACCAACTCCGCGTCCAAGACAACGGCCCCGGTATTCATCCCAATCAAGAAAACAAGTTGTTTAATTTATTTGGTACTTCTAAGTCTGGAGGTACTGGTATTGGACTGTGGCTTTCTCAATATATTGCCGAGCGCCATAAAGGCAAGCTTCATTATTTCAATCTTCCCAATCATGGTGGCGTCAGTTTTATCTTGACGATTCCCCCCGATGAAAATTCTTAATGGGAATTAAATTAGCCAAAGCCGACTCAAGTAGAGTTGCCTTGTATCTATTTCATTCAATTACCCTGCGATCGAAGGGTGTTCAATACAACAAGAGCTCTTCATACTGATTCTTTAATGAAGTCAAACCACACATATGAATATTTTTTCACCTCAATGAGGCGGGGTTTTTAAATGGGGCTTGAAAAAAAATACGTATTTTTAGTTGAAGATAACGATGATCTTCGATCTCAGCTTGAACGTACCTTAAGTTTTTGTGGTTATAGTGTCAGCGCATTTTCCAATCCCGAGCAATTTTTAGATGCATTCAAACCCTTGGTACCCGCAGTACTCGTGACTGATATGCGCATGCCAAAACAATCGGGCGTAGAACTACAGGCGCAATTAGTTGCCAAAGGCCATAAAATTCCCATCATCTTTATCAGTGGTGAGAGCTCTGATGAGCAGATTATTGCCGCCCTTAAAAATGGCGCAGTTGATTTTCTACTAAAGCCATTTAGCCGGGAGGCCCTTTTAGAGGCTGTTGCTAAAGCAATTGAACTTGATACGATTGCTATGCAAGAGCTTATTAGAAAAACTCGCTTGGCTGAAGCTCTCAAGACATTATCACCACGTGAACGCCAGGTTTTTGAACTTTTAGCAAAAGGCTATGGCAATAAAGAGTTGGTGGATGAAATGGGCATCTCGCTACCGACTGTTAAAGAATACAAATCTGAAGTAATGTACAAATTGCGCCTACGCTCTTTAGCAGAGCTGATTGCTTTAAATACGACTCTTAAAAATTCATAATTAGTTTTAGAACCCTACTATCGTAGGGTTATCAGATTCTACTCATCCCTTGAAAATCTTCTTTATTAGTGCAGCATGCACTTAACAGGATTTATTGCCTAAAGATGATTGAATCAAGATGAGCGCTTTTACGTTTTCCAAAAAAACGCTGATATTTACTACTATCGGTATGATCACTGCTTGCCTATTTCATAATTCATTTGCACAAGATGCTGGCGCTTTACAAAATCAATTAGATCTCCAACTCCAACGCGAATCTCAAGCACCTTTAGTTCAACCCCCAAAGCCTGAGAAAGCTGCCCCAAGCGAGAACCGTGGTCCAAAGATTTCTGTGTCGCACTTTGTTTTTGAAGGTAACACTCTTTTTACTAGTAAAGAGTTAGATCAAGTAGTGGCACCTTGGACAAACAGGACCCTGCAAATTAGTGAGCTACAAGACGCCGCAGTAGCTATTCAAGACTTTTACTCAGTTCATAACCGCATTGCTCAAGCAACACTGCCCCCTCAAGAAATTAAAGATGGTGTTGTGCTCATCAAAATCTTAGAAGGCAAGATGGGCGCAGTTATTGTTGAGCCCGTTGATATTTCACCTGATGCAACTGCGCGTTTTTCTCAAGAGCGTGCCAAGGCTTATATCACCCAGGGCACTAATGGTGAAGTCTATATCAATACGCAGGCCACTGAACGGGCCATGTTGTTGCTAAACGAGACACCAGGCGTATCTGCAACAGGAGCTTTTGAGCCCGGTAATGATCCTGGCTTAAGCAACTTTAAAGTCAAGCTATCAGACACACCATGGTTTAGTGGCCAAGCCGCTCTGAGTAACTATGGATCGGCTAGTACCGGAGCAGCTCAAGCCATTGCCAATCTCAGCTTGAATAACCTCTCTGGTTTAGGGGATCAGGTAAACCTCAATGCCATACAGTCCCAGGGCTCTGGTTATGTCGTCGGTAACTACATTGTGCCTATTGGCTACGATGGTTGGAGGATGGGATTGCAAAGCTCTTACTTGCAGTACATGACCTTACCCAACTGGAATGCCTCCACCCCTTCGGCAGGTTCTGCGGCTACTTTTCAAGCCAATACTACTTACGCATTGCAGCGTAGTCAAAGCGCCAACTCGACAGCAAAACTGAGTATAGAGAACCGCGCATACAATAACGTCCAAACAGCGCCAGTGATTAATACTTTAAGTAGCTATCAACTTACTGCCGCCAATGCGAGCATTAGTGGCGACTGGGCAACGAGCGGTGGCTCAATCTTCAATTACTCAGCAGGCTATGTGTTTGGCCACTTGGGTATCCGCAACCTTGCAGAGTCCCAGCAAGACCAAAACGGGGTAGGTACTGCAGGCGCCTACTCAAAATGGACCTTTAGTCTGACTTATGCGCAAGACCTCTCCTTTTTGAGTGACACCACTTGGACAAACTCGATTTACGGTCAGTTTGCTAATAAGAACTTGAACTCCTCAGAGCAGATCTATATGGGTGGTGCTTATGGTGTACGTGCTTATCCCACCTCACAAGGTGGCGGCTCCCAAGGTGCCATCCTATCGACCGAACTCATGCACCGCCTCGATGAAAATTGGCAATTAGGAATCTTTGGCGATTTGGGTTTGGTACAACAATACGTCAATCTATACAGCGGCTGGCAAGGTTTAACCAATGCCAACAATCAGTATCAATTGGGCGATGCGGGCATAACAGCAAAGTATTCCTATGAGAAGTTACTTGTGAGCGCCTCATTAGCGGCACGCATTGGTAACAATCCGCTATATAACTCTTCTGGTCAGCAATTGAATGTGGATAACGCCTATAAGTCAGTGCAGGCATGGGTAAGAGCGTCCATTCCGTTTTGATAGTGATTGGTTCGCTTTCAAATAAGAACTGCTTAATAAAAGTAAAAAAATTATCAAACCCCTCCGATCGGAGGGTTGAGGGTTTTTACCACCTTCTGAATAATCCACTCATATCAATTTAATTTGGGATATTGTTTTTGCCTAAGACCCTTCAATCTTTTCAAGTTGCGTTTTCTCGCAACCAAGAGAGAGCTCATCAACAGGATGAGCGGGGGCTATTCGCTTTAAAAAACAAGCAATGGCATTGCAAAGGCCTTCGAAAAAAAGCGCTTGCTAGTCTTGCTCTGACATCGATACTTGCCTCATCGCATGTATTTGCTGCTCCAGCGGCCAATGCTCTACCTACGAATGGCCGAGTAGCTGCAGGACAAGCGAGCATTAGCCAGTCTGGCAACGTCATGAATATCAATCAGAGCACGCAGCGTGCTGTGATTAACTGGGATAGTTTTAATGTGGGCAAAAATGCCACAGTGAACTTCAATCAACCTAATAGCGGTGCATCAACACTCAATCGTGTAAACGGCGCTAGTCAGTCGATGATTAATGGCGCAGTAAATGCCAATGGCCAAGTGATTTTTGTTAATCCAAATGGCGTGGTATTTGGTAAAGGCGCTGAAATCAATACCGGTGGCTTAGTTGCCACCACAATGAATATCAAAGATTCTGATTACATGTCTGGAAAAATGCAATTTTCTGGGGGTGAATCTGGCAAGGTTATTAATAAAGGCACAATTACTGCTAATGGTATTAATGGTTATATTGCATTAATGGCACCTGAGGTCAAAAACCAAGGTGTACTCATTGCTAATATCTCCAATAGCAATACTATTGCATTAGTTTCTGGTTCAAAAGTCACGCTCTCTTTTAATGGTAGCCAATTAACTGATATTAGTGTTGATGCTTCTGCGATTAATAGTTTAATTAGTAATAAGCATGCGATTATCACTAATGGCGGCCAAATTATTATTGCTGCTAATGCTGCATCGAATTTAAAAGCCTCAGTCATTAATAACACTGGCACAATTAACGCTGATTCAATTTCAGCATCCGGTGGAAAAGTATTTTTAACTGCTGGTACCGTAAATCAAAATGGCATAGTGAGTGCAAATTCACAAGATGCTAATGGTGGCAATGTCACTATTTCTGGTAATCAAGTAAACCTCAATACAGCATCCAAAACGACCGCTACAGGTGCTACTGCTGGCGGGCAAATTTTGATTGGTAAAGCCAATGCAAATACAGCGCAAAGCCATGTAAATGCTAGCGTTGTGAATGTCAATCCAGGCGCGATTGTGGATGCATCAGCCACCCAAAACGGTAATGGCGGATCGATCAGTATTTGGTCTCAAATTCAAACATTCGTTGCTGGAACTCTCAAGGCAACCGGTGGGGCGATTTCTGGTAATGGTGGCAACATTGATACCAGCTCTGCAGGTGCTGTGAAGTATCGTTCTAGTCTAATTGTAGATACCACTGCGCCACATGGTCAAATCGGTACTTGGACTACAGATCCCCTATCCATCACCATTGATGGCAATGCAGCAACAGTGCTATCGAATGCTTTAAATACAACGAATGTCATATTGGATGCAACATCTAGTAGCTGTGGTGGGATTGGTAGCTGCAGCCAGAGTAGTAGCCCTATGATCACTTTCTTGGCTGATGTGTACTCAGCCAATGCCCTAACAAGCCTGACCCTCAATGCCCAAGGTGGTACGATTAACGTCAATAGTAATGTGACTGCAGGTAGTGTTTATGCGGTAGCACAAGCAATCAATATCAATGGCTCAATCAATACCAATGGTGGATCTAATTCCAATATCTATTTAGTTGGCGCCATCATTAATATTCTTGGCAATATTAATTCGAACGGTAACAGTTCAAATAACACCAATTCAAATACATTAAATTTGGCAAATACGATTACCGCAAATAATCGTCGAAATTCTATTAATGGTCAAAATGGCTTAACGGCAGATACTACTACTTACACCTCAAACGGTGGCGCTATTAATATTATTGCAACCGGTGATATTAATATCGGGTTAAGTTCAAACGCCACTAGCTATATCTCAGCCAATGGTCAAAACGGTGGTTCTATTAATATTGTTTCTGTAAATGGCAATATTAATCACTATGGCGTGATTGATTCAGTTGGTAAAAACAATCTTGGTGGCGCCATTACATTAGCTGCGCAAAATACCAACACTTTTACTGGCGCCTTAATTTCTGCGGATGGATATATTCAGGGTGGTGTCATTCAGCTGGGTGTTGCTAATAGTGTGGGTTCTGGTTCGACCTTAGCTCCGCCTTCCATTAATTCCCAAGTTGCTACCTTGTTAGCAGCAGCGAATTTCACCCCATCGAATACCAGTAACATCCTCTCCAGTAATATCTCTTTAGATAACGCCACCGTTATCACAGCCAATGCGGCAAACAGTTCCTTTCAAGTAGTTCTCAATTCTCAAGCTGGCCAGATCTATATCGCTGGCAATAATTCCCTTAATACTGCGGCAACGATTGCAGCCAATGCCGATACCGGTGGCTTGATCATTCTCAGCTCTCCTGCAGGTACCTATCAAAATACGGGTTACATCCAAACGAATGGTGGAGCAGGGCTAGGCGGCACTATTGCTCAGTCAGGCCTCATTAGTACAACACTCATAGGTGCCACACTAGAAGCAAACGGCACATTAGGCGGCGGTAACATTGTCACCGGTCGTGATTTCCAAGCAAATCCACTTCCAGGTAGTGCAGCGCAAGATGCACTTCTGCCAAATCTATCAGCAGTAATTACTGTTCCAACCTCCCAGCTAACTTCAGTGGATACCAACAGCACTATCACTGCCAATGCATTAACGAGTGGCAACGGTGGCAATGTATTGGTATGGGGCGATTCCAATGCTGTTGCTGGCACAATGTCAGCCCAAGCATTTGGCGTTGCTAGTAATGGAGGTTTTATTGAGACCTCTGGTCAAGCCTTAATGGTTGCAAGTAGTGCTAGTGTAAAAGCTGGCAGCGTAAGGGGCAATGCGGGCA
>Ga0214242_1000070_pt1 | contig 35604 bp, 22 predicted proteins | sample TroBogypolimnion_9_FD_153080 | JGI IMG/M metagenome (GOLD analysis project Ga0214242, IMG submission 153080) | Freshwater microbial communities from Trout Bog Lake, WI - 09SEP2008 hypolimnion | ecosystem: Environmental > Aquatic > Freshwater > Lake > Hypolimnion/Profundal zone | place: Trout...
ACCTATCACGAATGGTTTAATAGCACGCTCGGAATCGTTATTATCAATTCTAATTTGACCATTTTCTAAATAAACAACCAGTTTTGGCCATTGTTTTAATGGGTAATTAATAGCTTTGCCCAATATACTAGTTGGCGGAGCTTGATCTTGATAATACAATAATGTTTGATGTAACTGCTCCATTATTGGCAGCGAGCGCTCCTGTCGGATTTGATAAATTTGCTCATACGGCAATTCTTTGACCATTCGCTCAATATCATATAATTTGCTAATAATATCAATAATCTTAGAAGCTATGCCAGGTTTCTTTGTGATTTTTACAATATCCATAAATTTTCGCCGCACATGAGCCATACAACCAACTCCAGTTATATCATCTCGATTATGTAGTTCATTATAACCAGCATAGCCATCACTTTGATGATAGCCTTTAAAATTCTTAAAAAAATCAGAGGTTGAACTGCCAGACCTTGATTCTTGATATGACCTGTCAACACTTTTCCGGACAGTTTGTTTAGGCACATTTTTGCATTTCTTCGTATTTCACTGGTGATAGATAGTCGTTAGTTGAATGCATCCTTATGCGGTTATAAAATACTTCTATATATTCAAATATAGCATCTTTTGCTTCCTCCCTGGTTCTAAATTTATGTTGATAAATTAGTTCTGCTTTTATTGTACCAAAAAAGCTCTCAGCAACAGCATTATCCCAGCAGTTTCCTTTACGGCTCATACTCTGTGTAATACCATGTTGTTTTGCAAGCTTTGAATGGCTATCAGAAGAATATTGGCTGCCTCTATCAGTGTGCCAAATAAGTCCCTTAGGCGGGGTTTACGTTGCCATATTGCCATTAGCAAAGCATTATTTACTAAATCAGCTCTCATATTGCTATTCATTGACCACCCTATAACTTTCCTGGAAAATAGATCAATAACAGTCGCTAAGTATAACCAACCTTCTTCGGTTGGAACATACGTGATATCCCCAACCCAACAACAATTAGCAGCTGAAACCTGAAACTTCCTATCCAATAAATTAGCAGCAACCTGCTTGTTATGGTTAGAATCAGTGGTTGCTTTAAATTTATGCTTAGTTTTGCATACTAAACCAGCTTCATTCATTAACCTTGTAACCTTCTTCCTGCTAACAATTGTACCTTGCCTCGATAGTGCTTTTTTTATTGACCTAGCACCATAATTACCTCTACCTTCCTCAAAGATAACCTTAATTATACTTGTTAACTCCTTATCTTGTTTGTCCCTATTGCACCTAGGGTTAGTTAACCACTCATAATAACCACTACGTGATACTTTCATAAATTTACACATAGTCGCAATTGAAAAATCACCTTGATGCTCTTTTATCCATGCGTACCTTATTGGGACTCTTTCGCAAAGTACGCGGCAGCCTTTTTTAATAGGTCACGCTCCTGGGTTACCCTAGCTAGATCCTTCTTTAGCCTCTTTAATTCATCATATAGATGTTCATCTGTTCGCATCATTGATTTCTTGGGGGTAGAATATTTATCTACCCAAGTATACAGAGTAGTTCTTGTAATCCCTAATTCTTTAGCTGTTTGAGCCATGGGCTTATTGGATTCAATTGCTAGCTTCACTGCTGATTCCTTAAATTCAGCCGGATAAATCTTTGGTTTCGGTTTCGTCATTCTGTACTTCCTTTCTGTTAATATTGTCTTATATTAACTGTCCAGAAAAGTATAACCATATCACCTTGCTGCAACTAATTTTGGAATTTTGAATCTTTCTTTTTCTAGTCTTTTATATAATAAATTGAAACCATTCTTAATTCTTATGCCAATAAAGCATTTTTAGTTTGTCATATTGCTTATTATAAAAAATATGAATACTGCCATCGCTAGGATTTAAATGTAGATGTTCGGATATAATAATCGATAGGCCGTCAATAGATTTACGCATATCTACAGTTTTGTTGTAAAGTAATATTTGACAATTATTTGGTAGCATTTAATGCCTCCATAATCGATTTAAGCTCAGAAATATTACAACCAGAATTCAATTTTATTACAACTCCTGAGCGACTAGTCATTTTCAATGGTGAGTTGATTTTGATAAACTCCTGGCTAGAAGAACTTAACTTGTGATCATTGACACTTAAGGAAATAAAATCACCAGAACCATCAAAATCATTCTGATCATCTAAAAAGTATTTACGCCATTTGTAAATACTTCCTCTGCTGATATTGTGTAATTTACAAAATTCTGCACTACTGATCGTTCTTGACTCAAATTTAGAAACCAGCTCTTGCCAAGCTCTACTAATATTATAATTATCTAACATCTCTATCTCCATGAGTTATACTTGGAAATAGCTATATCATATTATTTTCTTTTTGTAAGATGCAGGAAATTTGACGCTTACAGAGATAGAGGTAGATAAACTGCTTGGCAGGTGGTGTGATTTAGAAGGTAAGATAAAATCAAGCGTTATTTCCAAATTTGATTATAATAAAAAATCCGATGAAGAACTTTATAAATCTCAGGATCAATTACTTTATTCTTCTAAAGATATTGTATACACAGATATGCTCTTGAAATCTGATTATTGTAACAAGACTTTTGAAACTGAATTAGCAGAAGATACTACGGGAGAAAGTAATATTGTCTATAGTGGTGATTTATCAAATTTAGCAGATAGCCAAAAACATATAGCTCTGTGTGGCAGCGATACAGAAATAATGGAAATTACTACGACAGATGACAAGCAGTATTTCGCTAAGCTAAAGGCCATGGAAGTAGATGAACACGGTAAGTTAATCATGACTTTTTTACCAAGTAGCCAAAGAGAATTTATTAAAAACAAGGACATTTTTAGTTTAAATGCCGGCAATACAACCTCTTATTTGAACGTTAAACAAGATCAACTAACTTGCTATCAATATAATACTATTGAAAGTTGTAGAAATAATATAGAATTTACTCAAGGAAAGACACAAGGTTTTAAGAGCTTGGATGAAGCCGCATCGAGTATTTTTAATAAATTATTACCTATTATTAATAATGATCTTGATAAGTAGGGTTTTATAGATAAATTGCTTTAAACGGAGAATATAGCATAAATATTAACTAAAAGTTAAAAAGAAAGCAGTATAATTTATGCCGGCATTAACACAAAAAGAACAAATAATAATTTTATAAAATGCTACAAAGCATCTGTGCATATAATCGTTAGTTAAAATTATTAATGGTATTTCTAATGTTCGTTAATCAAGTGCTCCAAAGATCACTATAAAGTGTGTCAACTGTGGATTTGAGGCTAATACTATGGAGGATTTTGCATTCCAAACTAATGATGGTTTTTATTGCATGAAAAATAAATGCCAGAAAAAGGCTATGGCACCTTTATCTAATAAGCAAGCCTCACAAAAAAGTAAATTTTGACACAGATGCGCCTGCTGCTCCAAAATTCAATAAAAAAATTCACGGTTTATGTAAGAAAAAGAACGACAGCATGTAGGTTTGAAGGCATATTACCAAATTTATGCAACTTCTAGAACACTGATATCTCTGGGGCTATAAGCGCCCTGACGTAGCTTTCTATTAATCCGATAACGGAGGCCTAATAGTACAGAAATTAATTGTACAAATTCGTCAGACCGAAAACTTACACCGTGTTAAATCTATTTTTTTCTTTATTTTTTGAGAAAAATTAAAAGAAAATTATTATGGTATTGTGATAGATAAGATACTTACATTACTATATAAAGGCCCTATTGCAAATTTTTCCTCTTACGTATATTTTCAAAAGAAAGAGATGAGTTTCTATGAATTTATTTAAGGATCGTTCAAATATGATATCATCATTTGGGTTGTTGGTACTGTAAACATGGCATAAGTTATCGTGATTTAGAGGAGATAGGGCTGCCTTACGGCGTTTGAGTTGTGTAATTATCTTGTCATCATGAAGTGATCGCTATTTACTAATAATACGCTTAAATTATTGCTTAATTACTTTTTTAGAAGCTTAGCATTCACTTTAAATATAATGTTATGAGTAAATTCAATTCAAGACCATAAACTATCAAAAATTTTTGATAGTAATTAAGAAAAACTTATAAAAAGGAAAGATAAAGATGTCTATTTTAAAAGAGAATTCTGGCTTAGGTGGAGTTATTAATAGGGTAACTATGAATGATCCTACACTGTCTAAGTTAAATTTAACAGGTGAACATATAGGGGACTCAGGAGCAATAGCTTTAGCAAAGGCCTTAGAAACAAATACTTCAGTTATTAAGGTTGATCTAGGGTACAACAGTATAGGAGATTCTGGGGCGATTGCTATAGCAAAATTACTTAAGATAAATAATACAGTTGTAAATATTTATTTAAGAGGGAATCAAATAGGAGATTCTGGGATCGTAAATATAGCAAATATATTAGAATTAAATTCAACGCTAACTAAATTCGATCTTGGGTATAATAATATAGGAGATGCAGGAGCAATCGCCATGTCTAACACCTTGAAAATAAATAAGAGTATAATTAAGTTTGATTTAGGAAATAATAAAATAGGGGATCAAGGAACTATTGCAATAGCAAAAGCCCTTGAGGTAAATAAAACTGTAACTAAGTTCGATTTAGGACACAATACAATAGGAGATTCTGGGGCAATTGCTATAGCAAAATTACTCGAGATGAATAATAAAATTACTCATATTGATATACAGAGTAATGAAATAGGGGGTAGAGGAGGAGAGGCAATATTCCAAGCATTAATAAGAAATAATACTGTTGCTGAAATTGTTTTAGAAAACAATAAAATGGACAATGCGCTAAAAAATAAAATTTATATGAATTTATCTGTATAATAAAATAAAGATAGTGGTTTTTTCAGCTTCTTTAGATGTCTTTATTAAAAGAGAAAGTAAAGGATTAACTACTTACGATAATATGACTTATATAATGGATAGAGTAGATTATTAGGAAAACCACAGCAAACACCTAAAAAAAGCCAATTCTAATGTTCGTTAGTCATCATAATTTTTATTCCTTTAACAACTATAAAATGCTAGCAATCATTTTGCTAGTTTATGATTGTATACGATGGTTAAATTCAGGTGTTGGCAAAAGTTTTTTATCAATTTTGCCATTTATTGTTAATGGTAAAAATTCAATAGGTACAAGCCAATTTGGTAGCATATAATCTGGTAATTTTGTACGTAAATAAGCCATTATTTCATCGTTATTTAGCCGAACTGTGGAAACATAGTAAGCTATTAAATATTTACTAATTGTAAGCATGTTTCCCCCGTCTTTACATTCATTCACTATAACAATGCTCCTCCTTATACCTGGATAGCTACTAAGCACACTCTCAATTTCACCCAATTCTATCCTATATCCTCTAATTTTTACTTGAAAATCATTGCGTCCTATATATTCTAAGCAACCGTCTGACATCCATCTAACTAAATCACCAGTCTTATATATTCTGCCATTTATTCCTAAACTTTTTTCTTCTTCTGTTTGAAATGGATTGGTAATGAACCTTTCAATTGTTAGTTGCTCATTGTTTAGATACCCTATAGCTAATCCTTGTCCTCCTATATATAATTCTCCTATAGCTCCTATAGGCAACGGCATAAGATTGGTACTTAGCACATAGGAAGTCAAATCATCCAATGTTTTGCCGATATTTGATCCTCCATTTAATTCAGTTTCTTTTATTAATTTGTAAGTTGCGTGAACCGTAATTTCGGTGATGCCATACATGTTAATGAGTATTGGTTTAGATAAATTATAATTTATAAACCAAGGTTTTAATTGTGGCATATTTAAAGCTTCGCCGCCAAAAATAATATACTTTAGATTATTGAGCTTATTTTGGTGGTTTTTATCGTTTGCAATATCCATTAGCTGATAAAAAGCGCCAGGTGTTTGGTTCAAAATTGTTACACCCTCTTTCCTGCACAACTCATAGAAGAAATCTGAATCCCTTATTTGTTGACAAGTTGGTATAATGAGCTTTCCCCCATAAATTAAAGCTCCCCATATCTCCCATACACTAAAATCAAATATATATGAATGAAATAATGTCCATACATCATTATGATCAAAATTAAACAATTTTTCTGTAGCTATAAAAAGTCTACACACGTTGTTATGGATCTGCATTACTCCTTTAGGGTTGCCAGTTGTACCAGAAGTATAAATTACATATGCTAAATTAGTATTACTTATTGTTACATTGGTGTTTTGTAATGATTGTAATAACGTCTTCTCTACAAAATCCTCCCGGTCTATAGGATATATGTATGCCTGAGTGGTAGTAGGCAAAGCAGCCAAATGATTATCTTCTATATAGCTCAGGTTTTTAATCTTTTGATAATATTGTTCATTCGTCAGTATTATATTTGATTCACAGTCGTTTAATATATGACATATTCGTTCTTCCGGATAATTTGGGTCTATTGGTACGTAAGCCCCTCCAGTCTTTAAAACACCAAGTATCGCTACTATCATAAGTTCACTTCTATCTAAACATAGTATTATTAGGGTACCTGGTTTTATATTATGCATATCTTTCAAAAAGTTAGCTAATTGATTAGCTTTATTATTTAGTTCACGATAGGTGATTTTCTTATCCTGATGAACAACTGCGATTCTATCTGGACTCTTCTCTACCTGCTCCTCAAATAGCTCATGTATTGTTTTATTATTTGGATAAGATTGCTCGACTTTATTCCAGTCATATATAATCTTCTTATATTCTTCTTCACTCAAAAGATTCAAATCACTAGATTGTTTTTCTAATATAGTACTATCTATCTTAGATAATAGGGCTATAAAGCAATCAAATATGGCTTTAATATAATCTAATTGATATAAATTCTTTGCATAACTTATATTAAATAGTATTTCGTTATCCCTCTCGCTTGCAGTAATTGATATGCCAAATTGCTCAGCAGTATCTTTTACTTTAATCAAATCATAGTTTTCTTGATGAAGGTTAGTATTCTCATGCTTAAAATTATGCATTGTAAACATTACGTGCATAAGATCTGCTATACTTTTACCTGGTGTTAAATACTCAACCAGCATACCTAAGTTTATTTGATGGTATTCATTTAAATAAACTATTTCTCGGTGAACATTTTTAATATTATTTATGAAGGTCTCATCAGGACTATAATTTGGAATTAATGGAAGGGTGCTTATAAATGGACCTATAACATCATTTAATTCAAAAGGCCGATTAGATACTGTTAAGCCGATTGGAAAATTAACCTGACCACCAGCATATACACTAAGCACATGATATAAGCTAGTTAGCAATATAGAATATAAACTCACCTGGTTATCTAGGCTAACCTGCTGTAATCGAGTATAAATATTGACATCAATTTTGATGTTAAAGGAATCCCCTTTATTGTCAAATAGTGCTAAGCTATTCTTTTTTAACTGTAATGACTCAGAGTTATCCAATTTATTTGATAACTCTGCTATAGCCTCCTTATATCCTTCAGTTTGCAGCTCATAGTTTTGATATGAAATATAGTCAAAATAGTTAATATTTCTAACTAGAGATGTAATGGGAATAACTCCATCATTACCACTTAAGGCAGTATAAGCTGATAGTATTTCAGATATAATTAATCCTAAAGAATAGGCATCGGCTAAAATATGATGATGAGTTAGATTTAGAATACATCTATCACCGCCTCGAATTTTTATAATTTCTAAGTTAATCAATTTTTCAGTTTCTAAATTAAATTGGTGTCGCGATTTTTGTTCGCACAACTTATTTACATCCTCTTCGTTAACGTGGGATTCTGTAACTGAAAATTGTTCAATATCTAAAACCGTATATTGGAAGCCTTCACTCAAACCAATTCTTAGAATAGGATGTTTTGCTAAAACATATTTTAAAGCTTTCCCAAGAATTTCAATATTTATTTTATCTAGACGAATAAAAAGGGGGACGTTGTATGTATACTTTATAAGATCTAATTTGCTTTGCAAAAATATGCTTTTTTGAATATGCGATAGATTTTTTATTTGAAATAACTCTGGTATCTTATAAAAAATGGTGTTTTTTGATTTTTCTTCAGACTCTATATTATTGAAATCAAGTATCTTTAATAATTCATTTTTATTTTGCTGAATATAAAGTTTAAGAAACTCTGGAAATCCATGATTTAAGTCGAAACTAAATGATATATTATTATCATCCTTCTTCCAGATTAATATTTTATGATGCTTTAAATTATATAATACATTTACAATATTCACTATATCACTCCCTCATTCCTAAGACTAGATTCATCAGTTGGTAAGAGGTTATTGAAGATTTCCTCAATAGTTCGGAATTTATATAAATCTTTCAATTTAAAATCAATTTCAAATTCGTTATTAAATCTACGTACCGTTTGCATTGCTAATAAAGAATTAGCTCCTAGCCTAAAAAAATCATCTCTAATACTTATTTTATCTGAGGGTATGCTTAATATATCAGACCAAACCTTACAAGCTTGTAATTCCAATTTATTTCTTGGAGCTATATAGGTATGCTCATCTTTTAACATGAATAGAGGCAGGCTGTTAACATCTAACTGAGCATGTTTGTCTAGAGGAAGCTCATTTAATACTGTATAATTGTAAGGCCTCATATACTCAGCAATATACATTGGTAATTTTTTATTGATTATATCTTTTAAAGATAATCTTTCCTTAACGCTACTTGGTTTATTTTTTTCTTCCTCGCTTACCTCCCCAAGCACCATAGAATATAAAGCACCCTCATATGGTACAAATCCCAGCATACAACTACCTATATCGTTTTTATAAAGCGCTTCACTAATTCTTTGAAAATATAGACCTGATAACACTAAGTTTTCTATAGTTTCTTTTCCTTCCAAACTAATAAGCATACTACTATTCTCAAGCAAAGGGTGAAACTCCATTGCCTTGTTAAATATATCTAATTCTCCAATATTAAAGGTTTTTTTATCCGTCATATCCGTAAAACATTGGTTATTATTTTCTTTACATAAATAACTTATGTTTAATTTAGAAGTTACAGCTTCTACAGAAGAGCAGGCTACCTTTATCTTAGCAATCAATGTATTATCCTCGTCCAAATCTTGAAGAAATATTGAAAAATCATAATTGATCCCATTATATTTTAATCCTTCTAATAAAAGACTTGCCATATGACCCACCTCTAAACAAACTAGCTTCTTGGATAAATCTTCATATAAAGGCTTAATTGAAGGCCAATTAACCACCAAGTGTATTTCATGGTCTAATTGCTGGCTATTATTTAAAGAATTTTTGACTTTGCATAACGCATACTCAACCGGATTATAGTAATAATAACCGCTATTTATATCATCCATTTGATCAGCTATTAGTACAAAGCACCTTATTGAATAACTACTTCCACCAGAAGGATACCTATACTTTGGCAGAATACGATTTTCTAACTTTATAGCAGAAATGGATGATAGAATCCTTGTTAAACCCTCCTTAGATAAAACTAATGATGATTGATTTTTCTTTATTTTAAATTCAGAAATGATTTTGTTACTAATCCTTATAACTTCATCAGCATCAATATCTTTATTAACAAAGTTCCTATAACTTTTTCTTAATTTATATTTTGCAATATCTAAGTCAGGAATTAACTTATAATTCTGGCTTAAGCCAGTAAGTATCCCATATTGCTCCAATTTGAAAGCTTCTTCGTCTATAGCGCCCTTACTTATATTAAGCCTCTTAGGTATTAAATAGCCTATCAAATATTCTTTACAATTCTTTTTTTGGATTTTTACTGCAGCGTCTTTGACCCCTTCCAGTTTTAATAATTCAGATGTAATCAACTCAAGGTTAATTTTATTGTTATTAAAGTTAATAATATTATTTACGGTGGTAACAAATTCTATATGACCAGATTTATTTATCTTTCCTAAACAATTAGTTTTATATAACTTGCCGAGTTTACTGTGCTCTATATAGTCATTTACATAGCTAAATTTATCGTTGGTAACTCCTATATGAATTTCTCCAATCACTCCATCTGGGCTTTGTTCATTATTATGGTTTAAAACATACATATTTTGACCATGCACTTTTATAAGATGCAGCATAACCTCAGATTCATTTGTTGAATTGTCTATCTCATAACTTATAGACAAGCTATAATCTTCTAATACATTACGTATAGCCATTACTCGTGCATGGGGTGATATATGTCTAATTTTATATGCAAGACTTGCTGGTATTAAATCTCCGCTGAGTAAATACAATCTTAATAATGAGCTAGACACATTATTGTTAGTTATTTCATTTATTAATAAGGAAACATAGTGAAAAGATGTGTTACATATAGTGATTTTATACTTGTTAATAACATCTACCCAAATTTTATGATTACTAACCATATCTTGTTCTATAAATACTAAACTTCCACCAATAACTAATATACCAAACAGGTTATATAAAGATAGAGCGTGACCAAAGTTAGATAACACTAACATCTTATCTTCTGCGTTTATATTAAATCTATTATTGATGGCATCTATAGTATTTAATGCCTCCCTATGCGTAATGGAAATTCTTTTTGAGCTAATTTCTGAAGCAACAGATATAAATATCGTATCATCAGAATTTAATATTGGCAGGGAAAGGGTTTTTAACTCTTCATTATTATAAACCTCTAATAAAATGTCCTCTATTATTAGTAATTTACAACAGGCAGGTAGAGTTTCTCTTATTAACTTATTTTTATATTTAGCTTTAGAAATCAATATGATTTGTACCTTAGCGAGGTTTAAAATTTTGTCTATTCTTTTAATATTCCAATCTTCTTCAAGAGGCAAATAACAATGCCCAGCTTTTATAATAGACAATGCTGAAATTATCTGATAGTAACCTGGTTCACATAAAACCCCTACTGCTTTACCTCTTATATCATATCCAGGCTCAACAGAAATATAATTTTTTACATAGTTTAATATATACCTTGATAATAAATTGCTTTCATATAATAGTTGTTCGTATTTATATTTTTTTTCGCTGCAGGCATTAAATATGGCCATATCATTGAATAAGTAGCTTTTATTATACGTCTCCTCAAGCCTACCAATCAGCGTATCTGAATTTAACTCTTCTATATTTTGAGTAGAGGTTGCTATTACTTCTTCTTTATGGTAATTTCCTATCAAAGGAAAATATTCTTTATCCCATTCAATAAATGATAATTTTTCTACCATATCGCAATAGGATTGATGCATCTTTTCTATAGTTTCTTTATCAAACAATTGTTCAACGTAATCCCACTCAGCTACAAAACCTCCTTCAGTTTCATACGCTTTATTATCCAACCATAACTGGGCTGTTTGAGAAATCGAATAATTGACACCTTTATATGACTCATCCAAAGAAAGATCTAATACATTGTGTCCTAACATACTTGTAAGTACTATAGGCGCCACTACTTGGTTATTAGGAATTGATTTTTTATTTCTTATTAAACGTAAAAAATCAATTCCATCAAACAGGCTATGCTCAATATCGCTCCAAAGGTTTTCGTGTATTCTTTTTAATTGTTTATTTATAGTTTGCGACTGACTGTCATTATAATTAAATAATTCTAATACCGTAAAGTCACCTATGACTTCGTTTATTTGTGGATGCAAAGGTAATCGGTTAAATAAAGAGACGTTCACACATAATTTATCCTGCCCGCTCCAGTAACATATTATTCTTGCGTATATGGCTAGGATCAAAGAAGTGGCGCTAATATTTATTTCCTGAGTTTTATTTAATATCTTATTCCAAACTTCTCTTTTAATAGTTTTAGTTAGACGAACAAATCTAGGATTTTTAATTTCTAGAGGATTGCATGCTAAAGGTATATTAGCTTCAAAGTTATAATCATCTAATTTAGCATTCCAGTATTTTTCAGCATTCTTAAATAATTCACTACGTCTTACCTTTTCATATTGAAAGATGTAATCGCGGTGACTCACCTGTAGGTCTGGGAGTGACATATCTGGATTATTATAAAGTTTTTTCCATTCATCATATAAAATCTGAAAGCTGCTCATATCTATTATCAACGCATCAAAACTAATATGCAAAATATAGTGATCATTAAATTTACTAATAATTATATCAAATAATGGATAATGCTCAGGGTCATAAATTTTATGGGAGAATTGATTACGAATATTTATCAACTCTTGCTCAGAAGATAACTCATATACCACTATTTTATAATATATTACTTCTTTTAAATATCGTTGATATCCATTTTCAAAAACTGTTCTCAAAGCTAAATGTCTATTTATTAGGTTATTAAACGACTTCTCTAACCTTTCAGTATCTAAATTTAAATACTTATATTCACTATAAACATGAGTAGAAACGTTGCTTAACTCGAAATTATTCGTTCTCCCTAAGTAATATGCTTGTTGTATATTATTTAGTGGGAATAGTTCAAATAAATTCTTTTTATCTAAATTACCTATTAAAAAACGTTTATAGGCAAATTTTCCAATACTTTCTTTAACTAGATAGGAAAGCTTCTCCAAAGTTTGTGTATAAAAGACATCTTTAATCTTAATATCTGATTGAAATTCATTATTTATTCTACTCACTAATCTTATTGCAAGGATACTATTGCCACCTAATTTAAAAAAATTGCCTCTCATATTTGGTTTCTCTGAGCGCAAATGTAAAATTTCGTCCCATATTTTATATAACTGGATCTCTAGTTCCAAAACCGGGGATAAAAAGTTATCATTACTAGTAAATTTAGGCTCTGGAAGAGCCTTTACGTCTAATTTATTATTAATATTTAATGGCAAGTACTCAATATGTATCAGCATAGCTGGAACCATATATTCAGGAAGTAATTGCTTTAAGAAATTTATTATATCTTCTTCATTTAATTTTATCTTAGAAACATAATATCCAACTATATATTTATTACCCTCTGACGCTTTATCTTCCTGTTCCCAAGTTAATACTACACTTCTCTCAATTTCCGGATAAGAAGATAGCTTCTCTTCTATTTCCCCTATTTCTACCCTATATCCTCGAATTTTAATTTGCGAATCTTTCCGCTGCATAAATTCTAAATTTCCATCAGGAAGCCATCTAACAAAATCTCCCGTTTGATAAATTCTTGTATATTTCTGAAGCTTTTTTTCTTCTTCGACCTGAAATGGGTTAGAAATAAATTTCTCAGCAGTTAAATCAGGCTTGTTAAGATATCCCCGAGCCAAGCCAATTCCTCCTATATATAGCTCACCTATGGAACCTAGTGGCAATAGGTTTAACTCCTTATCTAGTACATAGCACTTAGTATTAGAAATAGGATAACCCATAGAGACAATACTATCTTGCGGATCCATCTCTTGAATAGTTGACCACACCGTTGTTTCAGTTGGTCCATAAACATTCCAAAGCTTATATACTATTTTATTGATAGCTTTTGCTAAAGTCACAGTAAGAGGTTCTCCTCCGCATAATGCCCGTAACCCTAACTTTTTCTCTTTAAGAAGCTGTGTTATTAAGTGCCATAAAGAAGGAGTGGCTTGAAGTATAGTTACTTCTAATTTTTGTATTATTGATACCAACTTATATGTATCAACCAAGTCTTTTTGGCTAGTGAGTATCAATTCTCCGCCCCCTAGTAAGGGCATAAAGATCTCTAAAGCAGCAATATCAAAAGCAATAGTAGTTACTGCTAAAATGCGATCTTCTTTTTTGAAGTTGATCTTCTTACTAATAGAAGTGATGATATTAACAAGAGATTGATGTTCGATAATTACACCTTTTGGAGTTCCAGTTGTACCTGAAGTATAAATTACATAAGCTATATTTGAGTTAATTACCTGAGACTCTGGATTTACTTTTAATTGTTTAGATAAACTCCTATTTATAATATCATTATCAATATCTAATATTTTTATATGCGCATTTTTTTGGATTGGATTATTTTTTAATAAGATTTTTTTATTTATTTTTTCAAACCGCCGTTTATATATCTCATTAGTTATAACGAGTTTAGGCTTACTATCCAGTAAAACACTAATTATTCTTTCATCGGGATAATTAGGGTCCAATGGAATATAAGCCCCACCTGATTTTAAAACCGCAAGCATAGCAATTATGAGGTGTTCGCTTCTATCTAGACACAATACAACTAAATCATCTGGCTTAATAAAGTACGTCTTAGTAATATATGCTACAAGTTGATTTGCTTTCTCATTCAGCTGTATGTAAGTTAATTTAGTCTCTTCATATATTAAGGCCACTTTATTTGGGGTATGAATTACTTGTTCTTGAAATAATTCGTGAACTACTTTATTAGAAGATATTACTTTATCATTATTGTTACCCCATTCCGCAAGAATTCTATTATTATATTCAGAAGAAAGATTCAATAAATTCTTGAAATTTATTTCTGCTTTTAAGAATTTTTTATAATTTTTTAGAAAGTTATTGAAGTGGCATTGTATTTCTTCAAAAAAACATAGATCTTTTCTATATCTAATATTTAATTCATTATTTAGGTCATCATAATATATAGCTATCAAATAGTCATCGTTTGCCAAACCTCCATTATACGAAAGCAAGACATCGGGCTTAATACTATAGTCATTCAATGCCGTACCATAATAAAAAATATTATTAGTAATATTATATAAATTATTATTACATTTATTTAATAGGCACTCTGCTGAATCTAATAATTCCACTTCAATAAATTTGCTTACCTTATCTGTTACTATAAAACTATTTTTTATTTTAGATGTAGATAAGTCGTACGAATAAATTTCATTACTTCTAGAGTTTAGGAGTGCTAATATATATAATGTGAAAAGCTCTAAATCGTTAACAGTAAGCGTCATTAATTTATTGTTAAACTCCAATTTTGCAGAACTATACTGAAAAGGTTTATTTTGAAACTCAGCTATATGTTGAACAAAAAAGAACTTTTCTTTACTCTTAAGTGAATTATAATAATTAGCCAAATCATGTAATATATTCTCACAATTTAATAAATCACTGATTACTTTATTACTGAGAATTTGATTATCAAATACTAAAGAGTCATTTGAAAATCTCAACAGATAAACAATGGAATCAATAAATAATTCAGTGATTTGAAGAACGAAATAACAAATATTTACACTAAGACTATCTGATAAAGTTTCTAAAATTATTGTCTCTGCGCAAATAGCAGCTGTATTTCCTTCGTATTCGAGCAGGCTCGTAATAGAAAATTTATTATTTGAAAAACCTAGATTAAAATTAATTTTGTAAGCGCTCTTTTGAATAATGTAATTATCAAAATCCAGTATGTAATCAAATTCTTGACTATTAATATCATTTTTATCAATTATCCTTAAGTTATGGCTATACTTCAATTTCCAGACCTGATTGTTTTCAAAGTCATGAGCACTTACATACACAAAATGTCCAGCATCTATTAGATACTCTACTAGTCCCTGCATTAGGTAATTAATGTTAGATACGACTAAGATTTTTAAAACTCTCATTGTTACCTACCGATCATGATTCGTTATACTGATTCTTAATATTTAAAAAGCATTCAAGTCATCAATAAAAGAAGATATAGATGTTGATGACAAGCTCTAGAAATTCCAGCCAATAGTACGGAATCCTTCTTTAACATAATTATTTTTTAATATTCCAGATTTTTCAAATACACCTAAAACATTTTTTACAATTGGTACATCTGGTGTTATTTCGAATCCCTTATATAGATTTTCTATTATGATTATAGACTTTTCTCTTTGATTTAGAATACTAATTAACAAATCTAAATTGAAGGCTTTATCAGAATTAATGTTTAAATATAGCTTTATAAACTCCCCTAAATGTTTACCAATGTTTTCTTTATAATCTTCTGGTAATCTTTCCCAAGTATAAGTTAATAAATCATAAAAGAAGCCATAATGTCGCGCTTCATCATTCATATGATCATTAACATAGTATTTGATTGATGGATGCACATTTTTGCTATTAAAAAATTCTACTAATTCTCTAACTAACGTAGTTTCAAATATACATACTGCTATTATTTCAAACAAATCATGGTATTCTTCTGCTAATTTGTTTTTGATTACTATGATTGCATGATATGAATCTGAAATAGGGTAATTAAGATCTTTGATTTTACAAAAATGTTGCTTTAACTGTAACAGCATATCTTTTGCAATATAAACATGATAGAATTCATCAATAATAATAGTATGTGAGTTTAATTTTATTTCTTCAGAATACTTAACCTTTAAATCCTTATACATCAGTTTATAACATACAGAATTAATTAGCTTTATTTCCAAATGTATAATATCATTCAAATACTTATAAAAAGAGTGTAATAATATTGTTTTCTTTATCTCAAGCCCTAAATTTAAGATTTCTTGATTTAATAATAATGGTTGCTTCTCTTCTGGGAAAAAAAATCCTTCTAACTTAAAATCAATCTTTTTTCTTGGCCGAGTTCTAATGGAACTCCTTGATTCCCATTTTTCTTGATACTTATTGCTAAAATCTTTTTTTTCTAATGCTTGATTTAGTGCTTCGTGCGCATTTAAATTGTTATCAGTTGATTTCATATTCAAATTCTTACCTCAATTACATAGCAATAAAATTTTATTTGTGGTGGATCGTAAAACAGTATCTGCAAGTTTTTCTTTTGAAGTAGATACTAGCAGTAGCAGGTTTTTAAAACTTATTCCAAACAAAATACCTTGTCAATTATTAAGAATGATTGGACAAAAATTCATATATCTTTATAATTACTCTAATAAGACCATCAGGGTAATCAACTTATAATAAGATCAAAAAAATTTAATGTGTACTAGAGTTAGCTATACATCATTTAAGTACTAGATATGTAAATCACAACCGATCTAATTTTAATTAAGGCCGCATAATATGAAAGAATCATATATCAATTTTCTTGAAAGTTATCATGCTCATGAACAAAAGCACAGTAATGGAAGTCTGCTTGATCATTTATATGGTACATGCTTCTTACTAAATTCATGGAAATTACCGAAGCATGTCTGCGTTGCAGGGCTGTTCCATAGTGTATACGGGAATGAGTATTTCACAAACGGCTTACTGGCTTTGAATAATAGAAAAGTATTAATTGAATTAATTGGTAAAAAAGCAGAATTATTAGTATATTACTTTAATATTTGTAACAGAATACAGACAATTGCTAACGCAAAGTATAACTTAAATTATATTACCGAACGTGAGAATAATACAACAGTACACAACCTTTCCAAAACCCAATTTGCAGATTTGATATTAATCATATTTGCAAATGAATTAGAGCAAATAGAAAATTATTCTGAATTAACAGAAAAAGAACAAATAGATTTACATGAGCTATATAAGACTTCCAAGCCGTATTTAAATGAGTATGCAATTCAAACTTATAAAGATATTCAATCTGGAAAGCTAAAACTACACTGACCAGATAGATCAAACCGCTTTGTTGATAATGCGTTTTTTATGCCTAACCTTAACTACCAAACAATCAAAAAATACTATTCCGTATATAGCTTCAAGAGCTCTACTTTGCCAAGCTTTGACTTCTTCCGCTACACCGTCAGTAATTTTGCTAATCAAGGATTCACTAATATCAGTATCGTACAGCTCTTGTATCTGAGTTTTTATATCAGATAAGCTCATTCCTTTGGCGTATAACGATACTATTTTTTGATCTAAACCAGCTATTCTACTTTGCTTCTTTTTAACGATAATCGGCTCAAAATCACCGTTACGATCTCTGGGCACGTTAAGTTCTATTACTCCATTATCCGTGACAAGATTTTTCTGAAATTCACCGTTACGAGCGTTTTGAATATTAGATCTATCATAACGGCTATAACCCTAAATGATTGTCCATTTCGGCTTCTAGAGCGCGTTCTAAGATGCGTTTACTTAGTTGTTTGATTAACCCGTCTTTTCCTAGAGCATTAGATAAATCTACGTCACTTTCAATTAGTAGATCTACTGCTGCATTGATTTTTGCAATTTCTAAATTATTAGTCATATTGGTTTTCTCTTAAATTATAATTTTTCTGATTATAACTTATGAGAATTTACACAATCAATCGGACAGACCCTACAACTTTGATAAAACCTCTTTAATCGAGCTCACCAAGATGTCTATTCCATGTATTAAGTTTGTATCTTCGATATTTATAGGGGGTAAAAGCTTAATGACTTGGTCATTAGGACCACAAGTTTCAAGTATTAACCCATTGTTAAAGCAAACTCCTGAAATTATTCTTGCCAAACTACTATCAAAAAATTCAATTCCTCTAATCATTCCGCGACCTTTCAAAAATGCTATATCTCCAATTTTATTGGATAATTTTAAAAGCAACTTATCAAGCAAAATAGATTTATCTGTAATTGATTTCTCAAAATTCTTATCAGCCCAGAAGTTTAAGCTCTCCACTGCAGAGACAAAAGCAAGATTATTACCTCTAAAAGTACCATTGTGCTCTCCTGGTGCCCAAATATCATACTCTGGACTAATCAATAAAATGCTTAATGGAAGCCCATAAGCACTCAAAGATTTAGACAAACATATTAAATCAGGTAAAAAGCCAAATTTCTCAAAGCTAAAAAATGAACCAGTCCTGCCACAACCAACTTGTATATCATCTATGATTAATAAAGCATTATTTCTTTTTGCAATTTCTGCTATACCTTTTAACCAATCTTTTGAAGCAGTATTTACCCCCCCTTCAGCTTGTATAGTCTCAATTATAAAAGCCGCTGGGGCATCTATTCCGCTACTAGGGTCAGATAGATACTTATCTAAATACCTTAAGGTATCTACTTCTTTTCCAAAATAATTTTCATAAGGCATAAAAGTGGTGTCACCTAAACTTACTCCAGAAGCACTTCTTTTACTTTTTGAACCTGTAACAGATAATGACCCCAAGCTAACACCATGAAAAGCATTAGTAAAGGTAATGATGTTTTTACGCTTAGTAACTTTTCTTGCTAATTTTAACGCAGCCTCCACTGCATTAGTTCCAGTAGGACCACAAAACTGAAATTTATAATTCATATCTCTAGGCTTTAAAATAATATCATTAAATTTGTTTAGAAACCTTTCTTTAGCACAGGTTGCCATATCAAGAGAATGCAATATTCCATCTTCTTTAAGGTACTTTATTAAAGCTTCTTTTATAGTCTTTTCATTATGCCCATAATTTAGGGCTCCTGCTCCCGTGAAAAAATCAATATATTTTTTTCCTTTATCATCTTCAATAAAGCATCCGGATGCTTTATTGAATTTAACAGGATAATGATTACAATAATATCTTACCTTAGATTCCAGTTGCTCAAATGAATGCATATTTATTTTATCCTTCGTGAAGTTTATAATTAAAATTAACAATAGCCTTAAGTAAATTTCCTATAAGATTTATATATATAAAAACAAGAGAATCAATGCGCATCACTTATTTTTATATCCTTTATTACTTTATTAATCTAGCTTTCTATAAGTATATTATGTAACTTAGTTATAAGGCTCTTTACATATTTATTTTGTATTAGTAAGCTAAAATTTGGAAATCCTTCTCTATTGGAAATAATCAATACAGGAATATTAGTCGACTCAATAAACCGTTGGAGAGCTTTTGTCAACTTAAGTACAGATTTCCCTATTATAGTAAGCCGAGATAAATCATCTTTTATACTTGTAATAGTTAGTTCATTTAAGAAATCATATTTATGATTCTTGCCGAATGTACTAGTATCAGATTTATCAATTAATAATTTATAATCAGTTCTACTAGTAGAAACTATATCTACGCTAACTTTGTATTGACTTAAGCTATTAATAATATTTTCAATAGTTAAATCCTTTGATTTTTTGACAGTAAGTAAAACCTGATTATCGCGTATAGCTACAGCTTTGGAAAAAGAGCCTGGCCTCACTTGAGATTTACTTTCTATTAAAGTTCCTCCCTCTTCTGGAGTAAATGTAGATTTAATCATAATTGGAATATTCATACGCTCACAAGGTAGTAAGGTATCTGGATGCAGCACTTTTGCTCCATATTTCGATAATTCTGCCATGTCTTCAAAACAGATATTAGATATTAGTTGCGCACTATCTATAATCTGAGGGTCTGCAGTATACACTCCTTTTACATCAGTGTAAATCTCCAATAAACTTGCATTTAAATTCTGCCAATAAACCTGCGCTATAATCGCTTCCCCCACGTCCAAGAGTTGTTATAAGCCCTGTATTTGTGCAACCAATAAACCCTTGAGTTAATATAATAAAATCCTTCAGCTTGGCACTAATTTTATCGCGGCACCTAAATTTAATTTCGGCAAGTATTGGAGATGCTTTACCAAAATGGTCATCTGTAATAATTAATTCTCTTGAGTCCACAAGAAGAGCACTTATATTTTCCTTAATTAAAAGTTCTGTTAGTATTAAGCTTGATAGACGCTCTCCAATTGAAAGTAACTGATCAAGATGTGATAAATTAGCAGCAGTTTCTGCAAGCAAACATAATTCATTAACTATAGGCTCAATCTGTTTGCTAGCTATATCTAGACCTAATTGTTCAATTATATCCTTATGCATGTCAATAATAATCTGGCATTTTGCTTTTCTATTGTTTGTAGTTTGGTTAAATATATCTCTTAAAGCATTAGTAACGCCACTCATTGCACTAAGAACAACCACTCTTATATTTGAATTGCTCTTCACAATACTAGCAACTTGTTTAAATGCATTAGCATTTCCTACACTAGTCCCGCCAAACTTTGCAATTATTAACATTCGCATCCCTTAATTAAAAGATAATTCATAGTCTACTACAATTTTTTAAACATCTAACCAACATCACCTGAACGCGCCTTATATAATAAACCAATATGAATAAGCTTTTCAGGCAACAATTATAATAAATATGTTTACATATGTTTTATTTGTTTTTAATTTTCTTATGAAGTAAAAATCCATCAACCTGCATTCGCCACATAGTTTCATAGATTCCTTTTGCTTTTAATAAATCATTATGGCTTCCATCTTCTACAATTTTTCCATTATCAAAAACTATTATTCTATCCATTCTAGAAAGTGTTGATAAGCGATGTGCAATTACAATAGAAGTCTTACCAACCATCAAATTATGTAAACTTTCTTGAATATCTCTTTCCGTAACTGAATCTAATGCTGAAGTGGCTTCATCAAGAAGAATGATAGTGGCGTCTTTTAATATAGCTCTTGCAATCGCAATCCGTTGTCGTTGTCCTCCCGAAAGCTTTATGCCTCTCTCTCCAACTAATGAATTATATCCGTCTGGTAATTTAGTAATGAAATCGTGACAACAAGCTTTTTTTGAAGCATATATTACTTCTTCATCTGTTGCACTAATTTCTCCGTAACGTATATTTTCCATTATAGTGCGATGAAAAAGGTTGGTATCTTGAGGAATCATTGCAATACATTCACGCAACGATTCTTGTGTCACCTTAGTTATATCTTGATTATCAATTGTAATAATTCCTGATTCTAAATCAAAAAACCGCAAGATAAGGTTAATAAATGTACTTTTTCCACTTCCAGAAAAACCTACTAATCCAACTTTCTGACCTGACTTTATTGTTATATTAATATTTTTAAATATATTTTTGCCCTGTTGATAATGAAAGGACACATTATGAAATACTATTTCCCCTTCAGAGACTTTAATAGATTGAGCATCGATATTATCGATTATTTGATATGGATAAGTTATGAGAGTTAAAGCCTGCTGCGCCACTCCTACCCCACTGAATAACTCTGCTAACGCATTACTTAATTGCCACATTTGATAAATTACTGCAAACGTCATATTAAAAATTAGAACAAGATCCCCCACACTTACTGTTCCTTCTTGCCAATTGACTATTAAGAAATAGATTGTGCTGGTAAGCATTATAGACACTACTATATCCATACATAATTGAAAGATATTCAATGTATTAATTAGATGTTTATTACTTTTTTTTTCTTGCTCTTGTTTTGTACTTAAATATTTTAACTCAAAAGAACTTCTAGCAAAAAGCTTTACTAAAATAATGTTAGAAATAGAGTCTATAATGCTTCCACTTAGAATGCTCTTATCTTCAGCATTTTTTTTAGAAGCTTTATTTATAAACTTAACAAAATAGAGAGTTATTGTAAGATGTACTATCACCCATAAACCTAGGATCCACGAAAATATGTAGTTGATTGTAGACATCATAATTAAAGTAGCTAACACAACAGCAAAAGTACCTACACCATTCCAGCAAATAATTTTTCTAATAGATTCAATAGATGAAGGGAGATCTCTAATTTTATTAGCAATACTCCCCGCTAATTGATTAGTAAAATAATAGTAGGAATGAAATAAAGTATGTTTTATTACTAACATACGTATATCAGCTTCAAAACGAGGAATTGCGTAAGCTTGCCACCAATGCTGTAATCTGGTAATGATAATTAAACTAAGCCAGGCTGTACCTCCTAACCATACTGATGGAAGTATTTCTTTGAGAATAAGACTTTTATCGTGTTCATTATTCATCACTATTTTATCAATCAATATTTTTAGAGCGTATGGGATAACATTTGTTTCTAAAATTATTAAGACTGGTGAAAAAAAGAATACAAAAAATGCCAAGGGCTGTTTTTTAATAAAATACCAAAAAAATTTTGTTAAGGTTACTGGTAATCCAGTCATATAGGTAATTTAATTCTATTTGTTACTACATTTAATCTTCGACTATTTAGCCAACTAATAGACTTAATACAGAATGATTTATGCTTAGCTTCTAATAATAAATATGCCTTGACTACATTTTAGTTTCTATAAAAATATTAAAGCATTTCAAAAATATTTTAATAAAAATCATAATATGTGATTTTATATAATTGAACAAATATAAAAAACGAGAAAAACCTTTGACTTAGTTTCGTTCAATGTTTAAAGTTTTATGTGGATTCAATATTTTAAAGAGATATATATGCACGATAAAGTACAAGCTTCTGGAGCTTACACTGCGGAAGTTGCTTTTTCTACATGGATGGAAGGAGTGCAAACAGAAAATTATAAATTTGTTGCAACTCTTACTGAATTCTTAAAAATTAATAAGGCAAGTTCAGTTGCAGTTTTGGGAGCAGGTGGAGGGTATATACCATTTTATTTAATGAAGCATGGGATATTTACTAGCTGCTATGATGGTTGTAACATCACGCAAGATATTACATATGGTAAATGTGGTGTTATCGACTTAGCCAAAAAAATTAATATTAGTAAACATGATTGGGTAGTTTCTACGCATATTGGAGAACATATAGATAAAAAATATGAAGATATATTTTTAAGTAATTTAGATTCTACTTGTAAAGCGGGTATCATATTAGGGTGGGCAGAACCAGTGGATTTAAAGATTCCAGACCATGTAAATGAGCAATATAATAGCTATATTAAAGCAAAGATGTTAAATCTTGGGTACTATAATGCTATTGAAGCAGAAAAAGTTCTAAAGGAGAGCGGTGGGCCAAGATTAAAAGACTCTATAATGGTTTTTGTAAAAAAGAATTATGATAAAAAAATTATCTCTGTATCTTGGCAAAATTTGAAAGCTGATTTGTACCAATTTAATAGTTTACGAGATATGGCATTGAAAATGAACCATATAGATGATTGCACAGAAAAAGAAATAACTAATATGCCCGACAAGGAGTTGAAGAAATATTTAAGGGATAAAATGATAACCCAGTATCATTTAAATAAAAGTAAAAATGGTCTTGGTGAAATTTTTGAATTAAATAAGAGCTTAAATTTAAAGGAAGATATAATGATTTTAGATTTTATTTATGAACTAAGAGAAAACTCAAATAATAGAGAAGTACATAAATTTTTAGATGAAATGGCCGAAGAGCTACATGGAAGTCGGATTGATCCTATAGTTTTCACTAATGAATTATATAAAATGTCTTCTTTTTTTTCTAACACTGTTAAAGAAGAACTAAAAAGAAGATACAATGAATAATTATCCTCATATAGATATTATTAAACCGAACGACACCGAAGTGTTTACAGAACAGTACCTTCATAAAAAACCTGTATTGGTAAAAGGTTACTTTAAAGATAGTAGGGCAGTCAAATTGTGGGATGAAAAATATTTCTTAAATTTGGCTGGAAATACACGGGTTGAGGTAACAAAATCTAAAGGAAATGAATATGAAAGAACATCTATGCAACTTGTGGATTACCTTCAATGGATCATAACGGATCAAAATAGAGAGTTAGCTCCAGAAAGTACTTTAGAAAAAGAGAATTATTACTTACATAATTTCCACCTTGAAACAATTAGGGCTGATTTGCTTAATGATTTAGACTTCAACTTAGAGGTTTTCATAGGAAAGTGGTATTTAGAAAATTGGAAAAAAAGCTTGAGTATTTTCTATGGGAATAAAAATATCATTAATCCACTACATTATGATGCACTGGGGGCACATAATACCTTTTTACAAGTAAAAGGGCATAAAAAATTTATTTTAATACCAAAAGATCAGGTGGCATATTGTTATACAACTATAAAAAACTCCAATGGTTCAAAAGTTGATCTTGAAAATCTAGACTATCAAAAATATCCTCTTTTTGCAAAAACAACACCTTTTGAGGCTAATTTAGAAGGGGGAGATATACTATATGTCCCCCCTTACACTTTACACCATGTAAAAGGTATAGATCTAAACATTTCAGTAAAAGTTGATTGGCATACTACTCAAAGTGTAATAAATGCATTTTTCTCAGGGCATAGTTTTCCACAAACAAAGAAGTTTAGGTTTCGATATTGGAATACCATTTTTTTTCTAGGCGTATGCTGTGGGATACCAAATAGTATACTTTTTCCATTTTTCAAATCATATTATAAGACGTAAAGAGTTAGCTCACTACTAGCAATTATAAATTATAGAGCAAATAACTAAATTTTTAGGATATCCATCTTTATTCTTAAATTAATAGGTCGCATGTCAGTCCACACTCTCTTTATATATTGAAGACATTCCTCTTTGCTTCCGCTCTCCCCTTCTTGTTTCCAACCTAAAGGTATTTTAGTATGAGCGCTCCACAAGGAATACTGCCCTTCTTTATTTATTAAACAAATGTATTCTAATTTTTTCATAAGTTACCTATGCTCATTATATATTAACTGATTTATCCAAAAGTTAATTACTAGTTCTAATAGACAATTAAGTCTATGAAATGATTAATTACACAAATTTACTGAAGTAGCAAACAAAATAACCAACATAACGACTAAACTCGGCATCTCCAAAAAACAAAAAATTTCTTGATTATATATAACTATTTAATTAGTCTATCCTGTAGACAAGTTTTATTTTATATTAAAATATCTTTAAACTTTACTTTAATTTTTCTAATTTTAACAGAATATTACTTTTATGATACTTTCCCAATTAGATAAAACTTATATTTCATCTAAAAATCAATTGAGTAAAGTACCATTATATATAGCCAACAAATCGCATCAAAATTTACTGGATCTTATCAACAATGAAAAAGATATTATTGATGATATTATTTTGAATTATGGTGGTCTAATATTTAGAGGATTTAATATTCATTCTTTATCAGAATTTAGTCTAGTAGCATCAAGTTATTGTCCAGATCTTTTAGAATATGAGAATAGATCAACTCCACGAACTAATCTAGGCGGTAAAATTTATACTGCTACAGAGTATCCAGCAGATAGGTATATACCTTTCCATAACGAGAATTCATACACCTCTAAATGGCCTAAAAAGCTCTTATTTTTTTGCGTTGTCCCTTCAGCAACCGGAGGGGAAACTCCAATATCCGATTCACGTTTAATTTATAAAAGTCTGAATAAAGATATAGTCAAAAAATTCGAAGAAAAACGAATTATGTATAAAAGAAACTTTATTCCTGGTATAGATCTGAGTTGGCAAGAGGTATTTCAGACGGAAGAGAAATATAAGGTTGAAGAATTCTGCAAAGCAGCTTCGATAGATTATGAATGGAAAAATTCTCTAGTAGAGCTTACTATTAAAGAAATCTGCCAGGCATCAATAAAACATGAAATAACTAAGGAAATTGTCTGGTTCAACCAAGCTCATTTATTTCATTTATCAGCATTAAGTGATGTAGATCAACTTAACTTAATAAATGAATTTGGACATGATAACTTACCTAGAAACGCTTTTTTTGGTGATGAATCAAGTATTGATCCTAATGAACTTAATGAAATTCGTAACACTTATCTGAATAATAAAATTGAATTTAAATGGGAAAAAGGAGATTTAATGATAATTGATAATTTACTTATGGCTCATTCAAGGAATCCTTTCGAAGGATATAGAAAAATTGCTGTTGCTATGGGAAATTAACATTGTAATAATTTAATTATCGTTTTGTTTTTTTACCCCATAATATAATTGTAGGTTTATTTAAAAATATTTGACTCAACTTATTATGGTTTATAGTATGTTATCTCTTGTTTGAATATAATTAATTATCACTGAAAAAGACTTTAACTTATAATGAAGGAAAGTTACCGATATGAGTAAGTATATAGATTATAAAAGCAAAGATGATATACATCAATTAAACGATTATATAGCATTAAAAAAACCTGTATTGTTTAGTAGTATTAGAGCAATTAGTAAAGCAAGAGAGAAATGGTCACCTGAATACATTACTTCAATTAAACCACATCTTCCTATTACAGTTAAACAATATGGCAGTAGCAGAACAATAAATACTAAAGAACTTACTTTAAAAGAATATTTAAACCATCTAATTTCACATAGAATTATAAACAATGCTCGAAAAGAAGAGATCTTGTATTGTCATGACATACCATTATTAAGCTTATTAGAGGAGCTTATAGAAGATATCGAACCTTCTTTCTTAGAAAGCTTACCAAAATGGTATCATGAAAAGTGGTGGCTCTATGTCCAATTTTTTATGGGCCCTGCTGGCAGTTGGACCCCTTTACATTTTGACTGTCTGATGACGCACAATATTTTCTTCCAAGTCAAAGGTAGTAAGCGGTTCACCCTGATTAAACCAGAAGATGGAATTCTTTGTGGAAGATACAATTGGCGTTGGTTTGAACTGAACCCAGAGAAACCGGACTACGATAAATTTCCGAATTTACATCAAATTAAAATGCACAAAGTAGTTATTAATGCTGGTGATATGTTATATATCCCACCTGGTACACTACATGCGGTTAGAGGTCTCGAAGAATCAATTTCTTTCAATATTGATTTCCATACTTCAAGTAGCGTGTTAGCAAGTATACCTAGAATTTTTCAAGGTATGCCCCTGACAAATGTGTATTACAATATTATTACTTTGCTTGGAGTTGTATTTAAAATACCTTCACGGTATTTATTTCCTTTTTATAAGTCGTATTTAAATTATATTTCTTAGAGCTTTTAGAACAAAAGAAGTTAGTATTGTCCAGTTGTACTTTAATTGGTTATTAAAATAGAATTCAATAAAACTATACATTTATCTGCATAATATTACTTGGCTATATCCTTAAAACAAACTAACCACCATATGCATATGATTAACTGTTATCTCTAACCTGCTGGTACCTCTATATTATAATCATAGACATATACCTCCTTTATTTTTTGATGCTGAAATTTCACTAAAAAACAGTTTATATCATAAAAAGTAAAATAGAAAAAGCTAATATTCAATATTAACTTTTTACAGAGAAACTTCTAAAAGAGTGTCTATAGTTTAATTGGAAACTCTCAACATCCTCAACGTTTGACAAAAAATTTTGTTTATAATATTGTAAAAGGTATGAATTAATTTTTTGGCTTTATATTGATAATCATATAAAGAGAAGTGAATAAAAATCCTGTTTAATAATAGATTTATTTTACAATAAATAAGTAAATAACGCTGTATTTGAAGAGGTTTATGGCTATAGGTTTTTTATAGATATAAATGAGTAATCATTATGCAAACTGAAGGATATAAGGAGGCTATAGCAGAGTTATCAAATAAATTGGATAACTCTGAGTCATTACAGTTAAAAAAGAATAGCTTAGCACTATTTGACAATAAAGGGGATTCCTTTAACATCAAAATTGATGTCAATATTTATACTCGATTACAGCAGGTTAGCCTAGATAACCAGGTGAGTTTATATTCTATATTGCTAACTAGCTTATATCATGTGCTTAGTGTATATGCTGGTGGTCAGGTTAATTTTCCAATCGGCTTAACAGTATCTAATCGGCCTTTTGAATTAAATGATGTTATAGGTCCATTTATAAGCACCCTTCCATTAATTCCAAATTATAGTCCTGATGAGACCTTCATAAATAATATTAAAAATGTTCACCGAGAAATAGTTTATTTAAATGAATACCATCAAATAAACTTAGGTATGCTGGTTGAGTATTTAACACCAGGTAAAAGTATAGCAGATCTTATGCACGTAATGTTTACAATGCATAATTTTAAGCATGAGAATACTAACCTTCATCAAGAAAACTATGATTTGATTAAAGTAAAAGATACTGCTGAGCAATTTGGCATATCAATTACTGCAAGCGAGAGGGATAACGAAATACTATTTAATATAAGTTATGCAAAGAATTTATATCAATTAGATTATATTAAAGCCATATTTGATTGCTTTATAGCCCTATTATCTAAGATAGATAGTACTATATTAGAAAAACAATCTAGTGATTTGAATCTTTTGAGTGAAGAAGAATATAAGAAGATTATATATGACTGGAATAAAGTCGAGCAATCTTATCCAAATAATAAAACAATACATGAGCTATTTGAGGAGCAGGTAGAGAAGAGTCCAGATAGAATCGCAGTTGTTCATCAGGATAAGAAAATCACCTATCGTGAACTAAATAATAAAGCTAATCAATTAGCTAACTTTTTGAAAGATATGCATAATATAAAACCAGGTACCCTAATAATACTATGTTTAGATAGAAGTGAACTTATGATAGTAGCGATACTTGGTGTTTTAAAGACTGGAGGGGCTTACGTACCAATAGACCCAAATTATCCGGAAGAACGAATATGTCATATATTAAACGACTGTGAATCAAATATAATACTGACGAATGAACAATATTATCAAAAGATTAAAAACCTGAGCTATATAGAAGATAATCATTTGGCTGCTTTGCCTACTACCACTCAGGCATACATATATCCTATAGACCGGGAGGATTTTGTAGAGAAGACGTTATTACAATCATTACAAAACACCAATGTAACAATAAGTAATACTAATTTAGCATATGTAATTTATACTTCTGGTACAACTGGCAACCCTAAAGGAGTAATGCAGATCCATAACAACGTGTGTAGACTTTTTATAGCTACAGAAAAATTGTTTAATTTTGATCATAATGATGTATGGACATTATTTCATTCATATATATTTGATTTTAGTGTATGGGAGATATGGGGAGCTTTAATTTATGGGGGAAAGCTCATTATACCAACTTGTCAACAAATAAGGGATTCAGATTTCTTCTATGAGTTGTGCAGGAAAGAGGGTGTAACAATTTTGAACCAAACACCTGGCGCTTTTTATCAGCTAATGGATATTGCAAACGATAAAAACCACCAAAATAAGCTCAATAATCTAAAGTATATTATTTTTGGCGGCGAAGCTTTAAATATGCCACAATTAAAACCTTGGTTTATAAATTATAATTTATCTAAACCAATACTCATTAACATGTATGGCATCACCGAAATTACGGTTCACGCAACTTACAAATTAATAAAAGAAACTGAATTAAATGGAGGATCAAATATCGGCAAAACATTGGATGATTTGACTTCCTATGTGCTAAGTACCAATCTTATGCCGTTGCCTATAGGAGCTATAGGAGAATTATATATAGGAGGACAAGGATTAGCTATAGGGTATCTAAACAATGAGCAACTAACAATTGAAAGGTTCATTACCAATCCATTTCAAACAGAAGAAGAAAAAAGTTTAGGAATAAATGGCAGAATATATAAGACTGGTGATTTAGTTAGATGGATGTCAGACGGTTGCTTAGAATATATAGGACGCAATGATTTTCAAGTAAAAATTAGAGGATATAGGATAGAATTGGGTGAAATTGAGAGTGTGCTTAGTAGCTATCCAGGTATAAGGAGGAGCATTGTTATAGTGAATGAATGTAAAGACGGGGGAAACATGCTTACAATTAGTAAATATTTAATAGCTTACTATGTTTCCACAGTTCGGCTAAATAACGATGAAATAATGGCTTATTTACGTACAAAATTACCAGATTATATGCTACCAAATTGGCTTGTACCTATTGAATTTTTACCATTAACAATAAATGGCAAAATTGATAAAAAACTTTTGCCAACACCTGAATTTAACCATCGTATACAATCATAAACTAGCAAAATGATTGCTAGCATTTTATAGTTGTTAAAGGAATAAAAATTATGATGACTAACGAACATTAGAATTGGCTTTTTTTAGGTGTTTGCTGTGGTTTTCCTAATAATCTACTCTATCCATTATATAAGTCATATTATCGTAAGTAGTTAATCCTTTACTTTCTCTTTTAATAAAGACATCTAAAGAAGCTGAAAAAACCACTATCTTTATTTTATTATACAGATAAATTCATATAAATTTTATTTTTTAGCGCATTGTCCATTTTATTGTTTTCTAAAACAATTTCAGCAACAGTATTATTTCTTATTAATGCTTGGAATATTGCCTCTCCTCCTCTACCCCCTATTTCATTACTCTGTATATCAATATGAGTAATTTTATTATTCATCTCGAGTAATTTTGCTATAGCAATTGCCCCAGAATCTCCTATTGTATTGTGTCCTAAATCGAACTTAGTTACAGTTTTATTTACCTCAAGGGCTTTTGCTATTGCAATAGTTCCTTGATCCCCTATTTTATTATTTCCTAAATCAAACTTAATTATACTCTTATTTATTTTCAAGGTGTTAGACATGGCGATTGCTCCTGCATCTCCTATATTATTATACCCAAGATCGAATTTAGTTAGCGTTGAATTTAATTCTAATATATTTGCTATATTTACGATCCCAGAATCTCCTATTTGATTCCCTCTTAAATAAATATTTACAACTGTATTATTTATCTTAAGTAATTTTGCTATAGCAATCGCCCCAGAATCTCCTATACTGTTGTACCCTAGATCAACCTTAATAACTGAAGTATTTGTTTCTAAGGCCTTTGCTAAAGCTATTGCTCCTGAGTCCCCTATATGTTCACCTGTTAAATTTAACTTAGACAGTGTAGGATCATTCATAGTTACCCTATTAATAACTCCACCTAAGCCAGAATTCTCTTTTAAAATAGACATCTTTATCTTTCCTTTTTATAAGTTTTTCTTAATTACTATCAAAAATTTTTGATAGTTTATGGTCTTGAATTGAATTTACTCATAACATTATATTTAAAGTGAATGCTAAGCTTCTAAAAAAGTAATTAAGCAATAATTTAAGCGTATTATTAGTAAATAGCGATCACTTCATGATGACAAGATAATTACACAACTCAAACGCCGTAAGGCAGCCCTATCTCCTCTAAATCACGATAACTTATGCCATGTTTACAGTACCAACAACCCAAATGATGATATCATATTTGAACGATCCTTAAATAAATTCATAGAAACTCATCTCTTTCTTTTGAAAATATACGTAAGAGGAAAAATTTGCAATAGGGCCTTTATATAGTAATGTAAGTATCTTATCTATCACAATACCATAATAATTTTCTTTTAATTTTTCTCAAAAAATAAAGAAAAAAATAGATTTAACACGGTGTAAGTTTTCGGTCTGACGAATTTGTACAATTAATTTCTGTACTATTAGGCCTCCGTTATCGGATTAATAGAAAGCTACGTCAGGGCGCTTATAGCCCCAGAGATATCAGTGTTCTAGAAGTTGCATAAATTTGGTAATATGCCTTCAAACCTACATGCTGTCGTTCTTTTTCTTACATAAACCGTGAATTTTTTTATTGAATTTTGGAGCAGCAGGCGCATCTGTGTCAAAATTTACTTTTTTGTGAGGCTTGCTTATTAGATAAAGGTGCCATAGCCTTTTTCTGGCATTTATTTTTCATGCAATAAAAACCATCATTAGTTTGGAATGCAAAATCCTCCATAGTATTAGCCTCAAATCCACAGTTGACACACTTTATAGTGATCTTTGGAGCACTTGATTAACGAACATTAGAAATACCATTAATAATTTTAACTAACGATTATATGCACAGATGCTTTGTAGCATTTTATAAAATTATTATTTGTTCTTTTTGTGTTAATGCCGGCATAAATTATACTGCTTTCTTTTTAACTTTTAGTTAATATTTATGCTATATTCTCCGTTTAAAGCAATTTATCTATAAAACCCTACTTATCAAGATCATTATTAATAATAGGTAATAATTTATTAAAAATACTCGATGCGGCTTCATCCAAGCTCTTAAAACCTTGTGTCTTTCCTTGAGTAAATTCTATATTATTTCTACAACTTTCAATAGTATTATATTGATAGCAAGTTAGTTGATCTTGTTTAACGTTCAAATAAGAGGTTGTATTGCCGGCATTTAAACTAAAAATGTCCTTGTTTTTAATAAATTCTCTTTGGCTACTTGGTAAAAAAGTCATGATTAACTTACCGTGTTCATCTACTTCCATGGCCTTTAGCTTAGCGAAATACTGCTTGTCATCTGTCGTAGTAATTTCCATTATTTCTGTATCGCTGCCACACAGAGCTATATGTTTTTGGCTATCTGCTAAATTTGATAAATCACCACTATAGACAATATTACTTTCTCCCGTAGTATCTTCTGCTAATTCAGTTTCAAAAGTCTTGTTACAATAATCAGATTTCAAGAGCATATCTGTGTATACAATATCTTTAGAAGAATAAAGTAATTGATCCTGAGATTTATAAAGTTCTTCATCGGATTTTTTATTATAATCAAATTTGGAAATAACGCTTGATTTTATCTTACCTTCTAAATCACACCACCTGCCAAGCAGTTTATCTACCTCTATCTCTGTAAGCGTCAAATTTCCTGCATCTTACAAAAAGAAAATAATATGATATAGCTATTTCCAAGTATAACTCATGGAGATAGAGATGTTAGATAATTATAATATTAGTAGAGCTTGGCAAGAGCTGGTTTCTAAATTTGAGTCAAGAACGATCAGTAGTGCAGAATTTTGTAAATTACACAATATCAGCAGAGGAAGTATTTACAAATGGCGTAAATACTTTTTAGATGATCAGAATGATTTTGATGGTTCTGGTGATTTTATTTCCTTAAGTGTCAATGATCACAAGTTAAGTTCTTCTAGCCAGGAGTTTATCAAAATCAACTCACCATTGAAAATGACTAGTCGCTCAGGAGTTGTAATAAAATTGAATTCTGGTTGTAATATTTCTGAGCTTAAATCGATTATGGAGGCATTAAATGCTACCAAATAATTGTCAAATATTACTTTACAACAAAACTGTAGATATGCGTAAATCTATTGACGGCCTATCGATTATTATATCCGAACATCTACATTTAAATCCTAGCGATGGCAGTATTCATATTTTTTATAATAAGCAATATGACAAACTAAAAATGCTTTATTGGCATAAGAATTAAGAATGGTTTCAATTTATTATATAAAAGACTAGAAAAAGAAAGATTCAAAATTCCAAAATTAGTTGCAGCAAGGTGATATGGTTATACTTTTCTGGACAGTTAATATAAGACAATATTAACAGAAAGGAAGTACAGAATGACGAAACCGAAACCAAAGATTTATCCGGCTGAATTTAAGGAATCAGCAGTGAAGCTAGCAATTGAATCCAATAAGCCCATGGCTCAAACAGCTAAAGAATTAGGGATTACAAGAACTACTCTGTATACTTGGGTAGATAAATATTCTACCCCCAAGAAATCAATGATGCGAACAGATGAACATCTATATGATGAATTAAAGAGGCTAAAGAAGGATCTAGCTAGGGTAACCCAGGAGCGTGACCTATTAAAAAAGGCTGCCGCGTACTTTGCGAAAGAGTCCCAATAAGGTACGCATGGATAAAAGAGCATCAAGGTGATTTTTCAATTGCGACTATGTGTAAATTTATGAAAGTATCACGTAGTGGTTATTATGAGTGGTTAACTAACCCTAGGTGCAATAGGGACAAACAAGATAAGGAGTTAACAAGTATAATTAAGGTTATCTTTGAGGAAGGTAGAGGTAATTATGGTGCTAGGTCAATAAAAAAAGCACTATCGAGGCAAGGTACAATTGTTAGCAGGAAGAAGGTTACAAGGTTAATGAATGAAGCTGGTTTAGTATGCAAAACTAAGCATAAATTTAAAGCAACCACTGATTCTAACCATAACAAGCAGGTTGCTGCTAATTTATTGGATAGGAAGTTTCAGGTTTCAGCTGCTAATTGTTGTTGGGTTGGGGATATCACGTATGTTCCAACCGAAGAAGGTTGGTTATACTTAGCGACTGTTATTGATCTATTTTCCAGGAAAGTTATAGGGTGGTCAATGAATAGCAATATGAGAGCTGATTTAGTAAATAATGCTTTGCTAATGGCAATATGGCAACGTAAACCCCGCCTAAGGGACTTATTTGGCACACTGATAGAGGCAGCCAATATTCTTCTGATAGCCATTCAAAGCTTGCAAAACAACATGGTATTACACAGAGTATGAGCCGTAAAGGAAACTGCTGGGATAATGCTGTTGCTGAGAGCTTTTTTGGTACAATAAAAGCAGAACTAATTTATCAACATAAATTTAGAACCAGGGAGGAAGCAAAAGATGCTATATTTGAATATATAGAAGTATTTTATAACCGCATAAGGATGCATTCAACTAACGACTATCTATCACCAGTGAAATACGAAGAAATGCAAAAATGTGCCTAAACAAACTGTCCGGAAAAGTGTTGACAGGTCATATCAAGAATCAAGGTCTGGCAGTTCAACCTCTGATTTTTTTAAGAATTTTAAAGGCTATCATCAAAGTGATGGCTATGCTGGTTATAATGAACTACATAATCGAGATGATATAACTGGAGTTGGTTGTATGGCTCATGTGCGGCGAAAATTTATGGATATTGTAAAAATCACAAAGAAACCTGGCATAGCTTCTAAGATTATTGATATTATTAGCAAATTATATGATATTGAGCGAATGGTCAAAGAATTGCCGTATGAGCAAATTTATCAAATCCGACAGGAGCGCTCGCTGCCAATAATGGAGCAGTTACATCAAACATTATTGTATTATCAAGATCAAGCTCCGCCAACTAGTATATTGGGCAAAGCTATTAATTACCCATTAAAACAATGGCCAAAACTGGTTGTTTATTTAGAAAATGGTCAAATTAGAATTGATAATAACGATTCCGAGCGTGCTATTAAACCATTCGTGATAGGT
>Ga0214242_1000126_pt1 | contig 25132 bp, 22 predicted proteins | sample TroBogypolimnion_9_FD_153080 | JGI IMG/M metagenome (GOLD analysis project Ga0214242, IMG submission 153080) | Freshwater microbial communities from Trout Bog Lake, WI - 09SEP2008 hypolimnion | ecosystem: Environmental > Aquatic > Freshwater > Lake > Hypolimnion/Profundal zone | place: Trout...
CCTGCTCCTCAATCGAGGCAACAATCGTTTTACGACGATCCTCAAGCTCACGCAAGTAGCTTAAGCGTTCTTCGAGTAAACGCAATTGCACATCATCTAAACCACCAGTGGCTTCTTTACGATAACGAGCAATAAAGGGAACGGTAGCACCCTCATCTAGCAATGCTACTGCTGCAGCTACTTGGTTTGGTTTGGCAGAGAGTTCTTGGGCAAGACGTTGTTCAATTGAAGGCAGCATAAAGACTTATAGAAAGATACATAAGGGGTTCGGCAAACCCAAAAGATAGAGAATAAACTATCGAACATCCTTTAATCTCAAACTTACATCCAAGAAATTCCAGATCAAAGTAATAGTATTTAACCTTACCCGTGGCTACGACGCATTAAGTACCAACCCATCAATGTCGGCCAAATATTTACATCAAAATCTAGTCGTGCTGCGGTCTGCTCCCATTAGCAATCCCATGCCCATTTGACTATTAACAGCAGCGCGCACTATTCTTGACAACTCACGTACTCCTGGTAAGTGCGCATTATCCGTCCTGGAAGCTAAGACTAAATCACGATGCAAGCCTTCAATATCCAATGTAAGTGCGTGCAACTCATTCTTATTAATTTCCTCAAAGAATGCTGTGGAGGGTGCAATCGTAATGCCCTCACCCGCTTTGACTAAACTACGAATGGTCTCAATAGACTCTATTTCTGCGATGATCTTTAGATTTAGCTTTGCACCCGCCTGAAACCGGTTCATCAGAAACAACATGCCTGGGGTTAGGATTAAAGGAAGGCTTTCCAGTTCCTCAAGACTGCTCAGCCTTCTCCGGGGAAGATCGCTCCTAATACCAACAAGGCACAATGGCTCTGAAATTAATGACGTTAGGTGCAACTTATAAGAGGGTAATGGGTTGGTCAAAATAGCCATATCGAGCAATCCCGTTAACAAAGAATCGTACAGGCGAATACTGCGCCCCTCAATAAGCTTCAAATTAATCTCTGGTAACTCGTGCAGGGAATCAGAGACCACCCTTGGCATCAAAATAGTTGAGATGGTTGGGCTTGCGCCAAACACTATTGACCCTGTTGGCTTTAAACCTTGACCCGTGATTTGATGTTTGGCCTGCGCAACCTCGGCAATAATCCGATTGGCGTATTGTAAAAACTCCCTGCCAGAGGCAGTCAACTGAACCCCTCTGGCAAAGCGATTGAATAAGATAGTATTTAACTCCCCCTCCAGTTGCTTAACGTGTCGGGTTAAAGCAGGCTGCGCAATACCTAGCTTGATGGCAGCGCCTGAAATATTACCCAATTCTGCTATGGCGACAAAGTATTTAATGCTACGTAATTCCATCGAATAAAACCCCGTCTATTTTCTAGCGATAACAATTTGTTATAGCTTAACTTATAAAAAAGGTATTTGCACATAAGTAATTAATACATTTAAATGCATCCATAACTAAATAAATACAAATAGGTGGAGGAGACACTCATGCCGAGCTTACATAAGCTGCTAGCAGTCATTGCTATTTCAATCGGCGCCAGCCATACAGTCTGGGCACAAAATTCGGGTGGGTATCCAAATCGCCCCATTACCGTAATAGTCCCTATGTCAGCTGGAGGAACTGCTGATCTAGTGGCACGCAATTTAGTACCCGTGTTAACCGAAAAGCTGGGTCAAAGTGTGATTGTGGATAACAGAGTTGGGGCCAATGGTGCCATTGGTGAGGAATATTTCTCTCGCACAAAGCCAGATGGCTACACCCTAATGATTGAGTCAACCTCAATAGCTACAAATCCCTGGATGAGCACCTTAACGTATGACCCTAGGCGTGCATTCATACCGGTCATTCAGATTGCTGCCGTTCCATTGGTGCTGGTGGTAAATACCAATAAAGTCAGCTCTCAAAACGTTAAAGAATTTATTGCGCTTGCTAAAAAGAATCCAGGGCAAATCAATTACGCCTCATGGGGTAATGGTGGAATCGCCCACTTTGCCGGAGAAATATTCAAAAGCATAACAAAAACTGATATTACGCATGTACCCTATAAATCGACCGCTCAAGCATTAAGTGATACCTTAGCTGGACAAGTCGATGCCATGTTTCCAACATTACCACTAGCCATGCAACACCTAGGCGGAGGAAAAATTCGAGCGCTTGCCCTCACCTCGCCAGTAAGATCGCCAATGGCACCTGATATTCCTACGATGGCAGAAGCAGGGGTTCCGGGCGTGGAGGTTGAAACTTGGTTTGGCATCTTTTTACCAGCAGGCACCCCTCAAGATATCGTTAATAAGATTCAACTCACTACCCAATCCCTCCTCACGAACCCTAGCTTTAAGTCTCACCTTGAAAAACAAGGGTTTCGCGTGATTGGTGGTACGCAGGCAGAATTTAATAAGTTCTATCTCGCAGAAATCGAACGCTATGGTCGTATTGTCAAAGAAGCAAATTTGAAATCAGGTGAATAATTGAACTCCAAACAAATCCAGGCGAATGACACTGTTGAAGCAGTCATCTCCAAAACCAAAGCTGCGCGCGCATGGCTTGACACTAGCAACGAAGATTTGACGATTCGTTCTGATGCAATCACTCTCAAAATTAGCGCCCACATTCCCGGAACCTCGCCCGCCGTTAAAGACGTCTTTGAGCCAGCATTCAAGCGTTTAATAGCCATGACTAAAGGTGCAGTCAAAGTTGAAGGATTTTGGGGTGGTACCCTCCATAAAGAGCGTGATGGTATTGATGCCCTAGTCACCGGCCTAACAGATATGTGCCCCGTCTACTCTGCCTGGGATGCAAGCGCATTTCCAGCTGCTCAAAGTCTGAGTCTTCCTTTTATCTTCCCAAGTGCTGAAGTTGCTACTGCAGTTTCTGAAGAGCTCTACCAAGATTACTTTAAGCAGGATTTTGAAAAATTTAAAATACTTATGGGTCGTCTAGTTGCTACTAGCGAATACAACCTATTTAGTCGCGAGCCGATCTCTTGCTTAGCCGATCTTCAAGGGAAAAAAATTGCCTGCAGCGATGGTATGGAGTGTGAGATTTATAGCGCGCTCGGGGCTATCCCAATTGGCTGCAGCACACCAGAGGCCAAAAAGAGATTTTCCGATAAAGAGGTTGAGGCTGTATCAATATCCGATAGCGCGGCTCACACTGCTGGAATATATCAAGACGCCCGTTATCGCACCAGCGCAAACCTCGTCAGAGTAAACCTAGAGTACGGGCTATCCCATCACTTCTGGAACAAGCTTTCACCGGAACTTAAAGTCATTACCAACCAATGGTTACGAGCTCTTGCGCAAGCTGGAGCACAACTCTTTTATGGTCTTGCGGGAGCTAGGGCACGTGTTGCATTTAAAGAATCAGGCATAGAATTTATCGAGATACCTGAAGAAGAAATCATCAAATGGAAAAGTAAATTATCTGGAGTGGAGGCTCAGTTTTCTGAAAAAATTACAAGTCTCGGATATCCAGCACAGGCGCTCATTGCAGCCATCCAAACTGCTACTGAAAAGTACTCAGATTTATCCGCCGATGAACTCATGAAACTCTCTTTAGAGAAGCCATTTACGAACATCACACCTTTAAAGTAAAAAATGAAAGCAAGTGAAAAAATTGGTGTTATTGGTCTAGGGCTCATGGGACAGGCTTTTGCAATGAGGCTGGAGGATCATGGATTCACCGCCCTAGGGTATGACATTAATCCCGAAAAATGTGCCGAGTTTGGAAAACTCAAGGTTACCAATTCACCCCTAGAGCTAGCAATTCAATGCAAGACTCTGGTGATATGTCTTTTTGATGGGCAGCAAATTAAGGAATTACTAATTGGCGATCAAGGTTTACTCAAAAACAGCTCCGGTACACCCAATAATCTCATCTGCACAAGCACTTGTGAGCCCGATGAAATTACACTAATAGCCAAGGCTTGTGATAGCCAAGGCTTTCAATTTCTTGAGATGCCCATTTCAGGAACGAGCAGACAAGTAAGCAACGGAGACTCACTGGGTTTAATGGGTGGTGACCTAAGACTAATTGAAGAGCTAGAACCCATCTTAAATGCCATGTGTCAAAAACGGATGCATGTTGGAGAAATTGGAACAGCAAGTAAATCGAAGTTGGCAGTAAACCTCGTTTTAGGATTACATCGCGCAGCCCTTGCCGAGGGACTTATTTTTGGAAGTCGCATAGGCCTAGACCCGATAAAACTATTGGAGTTATTGGAAAACTCTGCAGCAGCTTCCAGCGTTATGAAAATCAAGGGCCCATTAATGGCCAATCAAGATTATGACAACCCACAAAGCCGAGTTGATCAAAGCTTAAAGGACTTTAGCCTGATTCAAAAACTAGCTCATCAAGCGAACCAGCCACTCACTCTTGCGTCCGAATATATAAGACTCCTGAATCAATGCATGGAAGTAGGCGAAGGGAAAAAAGATAACGCAATCATTGCAGAGGCAATTCGTCGTAATGGGGAGCTAAAAAAATGAAGCCCGGACAAATACGCTTTGCAAACGCTTTTGCATTAAAAGTTCCCCTGATTAAGCCAATGTTAATGTCGGGAACGCGTATCACACATGCGGAAACGCTAGTTATTAGACTTGAAACCTATAGTGGCATTATTGGATGGGGCGAAACAACATCTGCTCCAAGCCATGGCGGACAAAGCCTAGAAGATATGTATAGGGTATTTAATACTGAACTGCATGTGAATCTATTAAATAAAGATATACAAGATTTATCAGGTCTCACGCGATCCCTATTACAAAAGTATCCAAAAGCTGGTGGTGCAATAGCAGCTATCGATATTGCACTTTACGATGCTCTTGGAAAATATTTGGACGTCCCTGCATATACATTGATGGGTGGTAAAAAGCGTGATCAAGTTGCTCCACTGTGGCTCATTGGTACAAGCTCAGTTGAATCGGATCTCGCTGAAACCAAAAAATACTTTGATCAAGGCTACCATTTCTTCAAATTGAAATTGGGCGTTAAGTCTCTTGAGGAAGATATTCAATCGGCACTCGGAATAAGGCAAGTGATTGGCGCAGAAGGGAAAATTTGTGCTGATGCTAATACTGGGTACACCACTGAAGCAGCTATTACCTTTTTAGAAGGAACCGCTGCGGCAAACCTTGAATTTCTTGAGCAAGCACTTGCCAAAGAGAACTATGAGGGACTTAAGAAGATTTGTAGCTTAAATATTGCCCCAATAGGGCTTGATGAATCCATTACGAGTACTGCAGACATTATTCACTCAAAAAGCTATGGTGTATCAGGAGTATCTCTGAAGACCTTAAAGTTAGGCGGCATCAGCGGAGTACTTCACAACGCTAACCTTTGTGATGCACTGAGCCTACAAATCAATCTAGCTGGAAAGATTGCAGAAACTTCCATTGCCTCAGCTGCAGTATTACAACTCAGCGCTGCATTGAACGAGCTGAACTGGGGTGTCAGTCCTAGCCACTTATATCTCTTGGAAGATATTGTTGATGTACCACAAAGACCACAAAATGGCATGTATGCAATTCCTCATAAACCCGGATTAGGGATAGACGTTAATGAGTCAAAACTTGACCGCTTTAAAGCTTAGGAAAAATCGTCAAATGAATAAAACTGTCAATGCCGCTTTAATTGGTTTTGGGTGGTGGGGGAAAAATTTAGCCAAGGCTATCGAAACATCAGGTTCACATATTCAATTCACAATGATCGTCAGCAAAGAGCTGGACGATGCCCAGGAATATGTCACAGAGCATCAAATCACGTTAAGCGATCAATATGAGGATGCCTTATCAAATCCAAATATAACTGCAATCGTTTTAGCAACGCCACATTCATTGCATGCCGAACAAATCATCGCTGCCGCTAAAAGTGGTAAACATATTTTCTGCGAAAAACCATTGGCACTTACTCACCATGATGCAGAAAGAGCCATCAAAGCCTGTGAAGATAATTCTGTCATATTAGCAGTGGGCCAGAATAAGCGTTTCTGGCCTTCCATGGTCAAACTCAGACAAGTGGTAGCTAGCGGAATTCTTGGAGAAGTGATGCACATCGAAGGTCACTACAGCAACGAACACTCTACAAAGTTTTTTTCTGAATGGCGTGATAAACCTACGGAGTCTCCTGCGGGCGGACTTACTGGTACCGGCATCCACATCATCGATGCTCTTGTAAACATAGCAGGGAGCGCAGCAGAGGTATCCGCACATGTTGCTAGCTTCAGAACTGGTAAGGATCCACGTGATGCAACTTCAGTCAACGTGCGCTTTGCAAATGGTATTAGTGCTTATTTTGCTATGGTTAGAGCGACGCCAATATTTTGGCGTGTTCACGTCTTTGGTGACCAAGGATCAATTGAGGCAATTGGAGAAACGGAGTGCATATTGCGCCAGAATGGTGGGCAAATGGAGCGATACACCTTTCCCCCTGCAGATTCCATCAAACTTGAATTAGAAGCCTTTGCTGATGCTATTGCATCGAACAACTCAACCCCTTACCCCATCTCAACCTTAGAAATGAATAGAACAATTGCCCTCTTTGAGGCAGTCGTCAAGTCAGTAAATGAGCAATCCATCGTAAAGGTATCACCATGATAAATGTTCGTATTTTATGTCTGCTTCTTTTATTATCAAGTTCATTTACTCTCTGGGCCGATGAACCATATCCAAACAGGCCAATTAATATCATTGTCGCGAACCCACCAGGTGGGGCATCGGATATTAATGCCCGTATTTTATCTGAGCCTTGGTCAAACGTCTTAAAGCAACCGCTCGTTGTTGTAAATAGGCCAGGTGCAGGTGGCGCTATTGGAGCTGCGCAAGTAGCCAACTCAAAGCCTGATGGCTATAACTTGTTGCTAGCACTTTCTTCAGTAATAGTAACCCCTGAAGCAGAAGCCGTAAGTAGTCGAAAACCAATTTATGAGCTCTCTCAACTTGAACCAATCGCCCTACTTTCTAGCGACCCAATGATTGTGGTTGTTAAGTCTGATTCACCATACAAAACGCTTGACGACTTGATTAAGGCCGCAAAAGAAAAACCAAATACAATTACTTATTCATCATCAGGAAACTTTGGGCCAATTCATTTATCCGTCGAAATGCTGGCATTTCAGGCTGGCGTAAAATTTTCGCAAATCCCGTTCGGCGGTGGCGGCCCATCTCTGGTTGCCCTGTTGGGTGGCCAGGTAGATTTCACCACCGCAGCACCGCCCACTGCATCAGCTCAAATTGCAGCAGGAAAAGTTCGGGCATTAGCAGTTTCCAGTTCCAAACGATTGGCCGCATACCCAGAAATTCCCACTTATCGTGATTTAGGATATAACGCTGAATATTACATCTGGGCTGGTGTTTATGCCCCTTCGAATACCCCACCCTCTGTTATCTTAAAAATCAGGGAGACACTTAAAAAAGCAGTTGGGTCACCTCAATACATGATGGCCATGGAGAAACAAGGGGTGCTAACTGATTACAGGGATGCGCCAGAATTTAAGAAATTTGCGAATGAAGATGGGCAACGAATGCTCAAAGTCATACGATCTATTGGAAAAATTGATTAGAGGGTAAAGCAGCTTTAATGCTCTTGGTTGATTCTTCCCAACCTAAAATGGGCATTACCGTCCTTCTATAAATCCCTTAAGAAATAATAAAATCAGTCAGCTACAGCACCAGATTCTTTAACGACCACACTCCATTTCTTAGATTCGCTGACAACGAAATTCTTAGCATCAGCAGGAGACTTGCTTAAAATAATATTTGCACCTCCGTTGACAATACGATCATTAATCTCGGGCATGCTTAATACTTTATTAAGTGCATTGAATAGCTTCATTACAACATCCTGAGGCGTACCAGTTGGAACCAGAACCATTTGCCAAGAACCTGACTTATATTCGGGATACCCTAATTCAAGCATGGTGGGCACATTTGGTAATCCGGGCTGTCTTGTTTGACCGGTAACCGCATAACTTTTAATCTTATTGGCAATCATAAATTGCTTCACAGATGGAAGTGTATTGAACATCACCTGTGTTTCACCGCCAATTAACCCAATTGTTGCAGGGCCTCCACCACCTTTATAAGGGACATGAGTCATGCTTGCGCCAACAAGTTTCATGAATACCTCCATCTCTAGCCGATTTGCACTACCACCACCAGGGGTTGCAAAATTAAACTTATCAGGATTAGCCTTTAAGTAAGCTGCAAGTTGTAAGACATTATTAGGAGGAAAGTCATTATTAGCAACTAATGCACTAGGAACATCTGCTACCTGCGACACTGGAATAAAGTCCCGCAAAGGATTTATATTTAAACTGGGAAACAGTGCTGGATTAATCGCAAGTGTGCCAATATTTCCCAGGAGAATGGTGTATCCATCTGGAGCTGATTTAGCTGCAGCCTCCACTCCAATATTCCCAGCAGCCCCAGATCGATTATCAACAATGACTTGCTGACCCAGCACCTCACTCATCTTTACGCTGATGATTCGCCCAATGAAATCAGATGCTCCACCAGGCGCAAACGGAATAATCATTTTGATTGGTCTACTTGGATAATTATCGGGTTGTGCAAAAGCTGAAAAGCTGAGCGCCAACAACAGTAAGCAGGCGCTAGTTTTTTCTAATAGCATCAATAAACTCATTTGCTTCATATTCATAAAACCTCCAAATGAATTGCAAACTTTAGTAAATATCGTCAGCAGGGGATATAGGCAAAGAAATTGGCTTTTTGAGGCGTGCAGATAAATCAAATGCTTTAGTGATCATTAAATTACGATGGGCTTCAGCCGCCGTAGCTGCTGGAGTTGGCAAATTGAGCGCTACACGGTTTAACCAAGATTCAGTCTCTTCCCTCATTGGGCCGCGTAACTCTCCTAATGCCATATCACCTGGGGGATAGCTACCCATAAAATCTACTCTACGAGCATCATCAGGAGCGTAACCCTCTCCCTGAGATTTGCTTGTTGCCAAAACAATATCTCGATGAGTATCGTCAATAGTTAAAACACCCTCAGTGCCGACAATACCCACATCTAAGCTATACACTGCGCCAGGCCAGACCACTGGCAAAGCCCAAGAGATAGTTGATTGATAAATAGTGCCATCAGAAAAGGTAATGACACCTGAAGTTGCATCAATACCATTCCATTCAGGGCCGAGAGCCTTGTTAATTGATCGAGCGTAAATTTCAACAGGAGTCTTACCCTCCATCATCCACATCACGATATCCAAGGCATGGGTTCCTGAAATTACCATTGGTGAAATTTTTTCAGGGTGATCGGTTCGCTTGTAATTATCGATTGCGACCAGTCTATTCATGAAGGCTCGAGAGGAAACTAAGGTCACGTCGCCTAATTGTCCGGTACGAACCTTCTCTTTGGCTGCCAACCAGCGCCTACGAAAGCGTTGCGTATACCCAACCACAGCATCAACTCCTGCTGCTTCGATTGCCTTAAGCACTCGCTCTGAATCCCCTAAATCGATTGCCAGTGGCTTTTCGATCAAAAGAGAGTGTTTACGTTCAGCGGCAGCTAAAATTGGATCTACGTGTAAATGCTCATCAGTAGAGATAATTGTGGCATTAACTTCTGGACGATTTAGGAGCTCACGATAATCTGAAGTGACAAAATCCGCCTGCAATTTTTCAGCGACGAATTTTGCTCGCTCAGGATTTTTTTCTGCAATCCCAATCCAACCAACTTGTGCATGACGCGCAGCTACCTCTCCACGAAATAATCCCACACGGCCAGCCCCTACAATAGCTAAACCAATATTTTTTGCCTGACGATCGCGCATAGATTAGCCTGCTACTAACTTGAGCTTTTCTTGGGACAATGGCAGATATACAGGTTCACCGGTCTCAGCCGAGAGGTCAGCAGCCATATATACCTCCATCACAGTACGCGCCTGCTCTCCCGTCACCATGATTGGACGGTCTAAGGCAACCGCCTCAATAAAATGAATAGTTTCAGCAGCCATAGGACCCGCGAAAACATGATCAACTTTTTCGCCAGGCATAGTTGACATAGGCAACTGCATGCCCTTTTCAACGGTATTAATCACAACATCCTTATGGCTATCATCAACCATAATGGCGCCTTCTGTGCCGATAAATTCAATCCAAGTAGTAGAGAAATTAGGATACCCGAGAGGTAGACTCCAGCCACCGCCAACTACAAAAGATAGGCCGCTATCCATTGTTACGGTGATCCATTGGGAATCAGGAATATCAGCACCAGTGGACTCTCGCATAACACCATAATTCACTTGAGAATATATCTTCACCGGCTTTGCAGGCTCTAGACACCAAAATACAAAATCTAAATCATGGGTTGATTCCATTGCTGCAGGTGATAACTTTACACGTCCACTAATTTTTTTACCCAGCCCTCGTGTAATGTGTCGACTCACCAAGACGCTTACAGGCTTTCCAATTGCGCCAGTGGTAATGGATTTCTTGACATAAGCGAACTTAGGATTAAACCGCTGCGAGTAGCCAATCGTAAACTTCAGATTACATTTCTTTGCCAAAGCAATTAACTCATCAGCCTCATGGAGTTCAATTGCAATTGGTTTTTCTAAAAAAACATGCTTGCCGGCAAGGAGTGCATCGCGAGCCATAGAATAGTGTGTCGTCTCTGGAGTCGCGGAAATAATAATCGCATCAATCTCCTTAATTTTTAGAATGTCACGATAGTCAGTTGTGGCAGTTTTCGCAGAGACTAATTCGGACATCTCTTTAAGACGTAATTCGTTCGTTTCAGCTATGTGAATATCTTTCACCAAAGAGCTTGCTCTAGCAGCCTCAGTGCGAATACCACCACACCAACCTGTACCAATGATCCCAAGATTAATTTGCTTCATGTCCCCACCTTTTGTAATAGATTTAAGCTCCCCCATATTGAGGGTAGAGAAATGCTTTAAGACTTAATCGCTGCGTTCACTCTTGGCATCACCTCTGTGGCAAATAATTCCATAGACCGTTTTGCTAACTGAGGATCCATCCAATCGTGGCCGGCATATAACAACTGACCAAAGTCACCAATCTGCCCCCTGAATGCGAGTATTTGATCAACAACTGAGTTAACAGTTCCAGCAATGACTAGACGATTGGTAACATATTCCGGGGTAATCTCTGAATCTGGAATATTTTGATCGGTCTTAAACAGATTGCTGCGGCCACCACCCCCGACTAATTTGCGAACTAATTGTTTAAAGTAAAAATGATATGGGCCACCCTCTTCAAGCGCATAACGCTTGGCCGTCGCTTCATCATCAGCAACAAAAATACTTTTTGCAACCCGCCACTCATCAGGATGTGCCACTGCGCCTACTGCTTCACGACCCTCGACATATTTTGGCCAATGAGTTTTTACCCACTCAGGTAATAAGAATGGCGCTGAAATTGGCTGCCAGCCGCGCTTGGCCATCTCGGTTACCCCTTTTGAAAAAGGCGCAACTGCAGTCCCTACAATTAAAGGATGTGGTTTTTGGAATGGCTTCATGATAAAACCTTGTCCAATTTCTGGAATCATGGTTTTTTCAACCGAGATATTCCAATACTCCCCTTTAATGTTGTAAGGCGGGTCTGACTCCCAGATTTTTAATACTGTATTGATGCCCTCGATAAACATGGCATTACGATCTCTGTCATAGTTACCAAAAACCTCAGCATCAGACATTAAGCCACCAGGGCTAATACCCATAATGAAGCGACCTTGCAAGAGATGGTCCATCATTGCAACTTGTGCGGCGACATTAGCAGGATGAGAGTTGGGAATATTGATTGTTCCCGTGCATAACTTGATATTCTTGGTTTGACTAATTAAGGTTGCCAAGAAAATCATGCTTGAAGTCACCGTCTCGGCAGCATCGGTTACGTGTTCACCAACATAAGCCTCTGAAAACCCGAGCTTATCTGCCAAAGTAATTGCCTCTTGATCTTCATGCAAGGTTTCAATAAGGCTGCGTCCTGGAGGATGCAAAGGCATCATAAAAGTGCTGTATTTCATATTTTTTCCGCTTACGATTAAAAACTAATTTACGCTCTAAACTTGTACTGCCTTTGCATACGCCCCATTGCAAAACAGCAGGGAATCTTTTTTCAAATATCCATACTGTTCAATTTGCCCTAAAAATAAAATATGGTCACCAACAACTTGTGAGCCTATAGTCCTGCACTCAATATTGGCAGCGCAACCATCCAATACCGGTAGACCGCCAAGCCCCTCATATGTACTGACTCCAGAAAATCGATCAACTTCTGATTTTGCAAATTGATTTGATAGAGGTAGTTGATCCGCTGATAGGACATTGATCACAAACCTAGAGCTCTGTATAAATGCATCCAGACTCTTTGATTGCCTTGATAGGCTCCACAGAACAATCGGTGGATCAAGAGAGACCGAGCTAAAGGAATTTGCGGTTAATCCGACTTTTTGACCATCTATATCCAAAGTTGTTACAACTGTAACGCCAGTACCAAAGCAACCGAGCACATTGCGCAACTTTTTTGAATCAAGCTTGTCCCCACAGACCTCTAAATGCATGCTGCCTCCTGCTTATAGTTTTCTATGCCGCTATTAAGTAATCAATTGATCATTTATAAGTGAGCATTTGATCTATATCAATAAGTGCAAACCCTTATTTCGAGTTTTTGAGCAGTTTGGGGACGATTTCCTTAACAACAACCATAAAAGAGGCAACGGTTTGTTCAATCAGAGTATCGAGATCAATCTTCAGGGGAGACTTGAAGATCCATAGTCGTTGACCAAAGTAAAACACGCGCGCATTAATTCCCCAAACCAATTCCACTTCCTCCTCCATGAGTGGGAAATCATCGAAGGATGGCAGACCTAGCTCTGCTCGAACCTCTGCGGCAATCGGTATCAATACCCTCTCCCGCAGAAAGGCGAGATAACGAGCATTTATATCCTCACCCCTTAAGCCAGAGAACATAAAAATACGCACCCAATCGTAAGTTAAGGCAATTTTTGCGTAATCCTTATAAAGCCTTAATAAACGTGTTTCCAAGGGAGAATTGCGATCAGCAATAATGGTTTCCCAATAAGGGTTCCATCGACCCACATACACTTCTTGGTATACCCTTTCAATTAAATCCGCTTTCGTTGGAAAATACCGAAAAATTAAAGACTGTGTCACACCCAGTCTTTTAGCCAATTCGCGCGTATCACCATCAAAGCCGACCTCAGCAAAAAAATCGACAGCTTCACGCGCAATGTCTCGATCACGATCTTCGCGCTTCATGCGTTTTTTTGGTTGAACGCTTTCAATTTTTTTCATAGGGCACTTCAATCTATAAAAACTAAATAATGCTTGGGACCTTTTCAATCTGACCGGATTCAGCAGATTTCATAATGGATTCTAGTGCAGCAACGTTAGCTAGCATTTCCGCGGTAGTTACTGGATAAGGGGAAGCTCCTCTCACACTATGAGCGAATGCCTCCAGATTAGCACGCACAATTGCATGAGGCGCATCGTAATGCATCTGTTTTTCTTTGCCGCTAAAGACCATACTGATATCCCAACCCGTCGGATTTTCAGGATGGGTTCTATCCCGCACTTCTATCCAACCCTTCGAACCATAAACTGTAAATCGACCATCGAATGGCGTAGCCAAAATAGCGCTAATCAATGCCGTCGCGCCACTTTTAAAGCCCAGCATGATCGCCAATGTATCGCCATTTGAAAAATTGCTAGCCAATGTGTTTAGGCGTGATAAAACACTTTCCGCAGGTCCTAGTATTGAAATTGCCAGATCAACCAGATGAATACCTGTTGCAGATAATGGTCCACAAGGGGCATGCACTTTTGATAAGCGCCAATTATCCGGAGGCAAAGCAAAAAATTTATCCTGACTAAAATTTCCTTCAATCTGCAAAATGGTGCCCAATTCTCCATTTGTAATGCGACGACGCAGATCGATAATTGCAGGCTCAAATCGTCTTTCATGGCCAATGCCTAGCTGAACATTGGCAGCATTACAAGCTGCTACTGCCTCAACGGCATCAGTAAAACTTAAACAGAGTGGCTTTTCACAAAAGACATGCTTGCCAGCCTCAGCAGCAACAGCAATTTGTGATGCGTGAAGCTTATGAGGTGTGCAAAGAATGACAGCCTCAACCTTTGGATTCGTGATTGCATCATTAAATGAACTTGATACCGAAAATCCCGAACTATCTCCAAGCAATTGAGCTTCAAGCCTTGGGGCCTCCTCTTGCTCAATGACCATCTCAACTTTTAGAAAATCACTTGATTGCAATGTAGCTACGATGGTTTTTCCCCACCAGCCATAACCAATTACCGCTACACGTAAAGATTGCTGATTCATATTTTGCCTCTGATTTTTACAAGTGCTTTATAGATTTTCTTTTAAAAAATTAGTAACTGTGTCAGTAAATAATCTCTCGCACTCAATATTTGAAATATGGGCGGCCTCTAATTCTAGATAGCTAGACTGCTTAATAATCTCTCGCATTACTGAAAATTCTACGACCGGGGCAGCTACATCGTGTAAGCCAGAAATCAACAATACCGGGCACTGAATCTCATGCGCAAATTGGCGTGCATCATAGTCACGCACAGCGCTGGCGCATGCAATAAATCCTTTTGCAGAGGTTCTAGCGATCATCTGACGGATTTTTTGATCCTCAACTGGATTATTTTTTCGAAATGACTCGGTGAGCCATCTATCAGCAGTTCCATCAACAATGGCAGTAATTCCCTTTTCTTTCACGAGCGCAATACGGTCATTCCATTGGCTTTTAGTGAGCTCAATTTGAAAAGGTCTGAAATTTGCTGCTACCAAGGCCATTACTCTAGCTGGAAATTTTGCAGCTAAATAAAGACCCAGCATAGCACCCAAGGATATCCCAACAAAATAAACCTGCGCAATCTGAAGTTGATCCAAAAGCTCAATCAAGTCAGTGCCCAAACTTTCTATCGAAGCTACCTCTTGATTTGGTGGTGTATCGCCATGACCCTGATAACTGTAGCGTAATACTTGATAAGACCCCTTCAATTGGGCAACTTGTGCATCCCACATCTCGGGTCCTGCAGCCAATGAATTGGCCATCACCATTACTGGGGCATCTTTTTTACCCTCTAGTAGGAATGCACTATTTGTTCTCATATTTCAATATCTCCAAGCTTATGTTTGCTGATCACCTGATCATTACACACTTCATTAACTCATAACCAGCCGCTGATCTAACTTTTTTCTGATTTTTTATGACTTATCTCGGCAATTTTGTAAGAGGCTCATTTTCTTAAAATATGGCATCATTATACTTAGTTGATCACTTGATCAACTAAGTAGTCAAGAAAAATGCGAATTACGGAGATAAATATAGTGGACTTTGATCACAAAGATTTTAGGAGTGCCTTGGGATGCTTTGGCACCGGCGTGACCGTCATTACGACACGAGATCAGGACAATAGACATTACGGAGTAACTGTTAGCTCTTTCAACTCGGTATCCCTAGATCCTCCGTTAATTTTATGGTCGCAAGGCCGTGAAGCCCCAAGTCATAAGGCATTCAAGGAGAACGCGCACTTTGTTGTGAATGTTCTATCTGCAAACCAGGCAGAGGTATCGAACCAGTTTGCACGTCCAAGTGATAATAAATTTGAAGGACTGGCCTGCACTTTTACTGAACATGGGGTTGCGATATTACCTGAAATATTGGGGCACTTTGAATGTGTAACTGAAAATATGTTTGATGGCGGGGATCACATCATTTTTCTTGCCAAGGTAATTAACTATAAACATCATCCGGACACAGACCCCTTATTTTTTTGGAGAGGCAAATACATCACCCCTTAACTTTGTCTAAAAATAAATAAAGGCCACGCAATTGGTGGCCTTTATTTCAAGACTTAAGCGAGATCGAAGTCTATTACTCGCGTGAAGCTTTCTTACGCTCATGCTCCTTGAGGTAGCGCTTACGAATACGAATACTCTTCGGCGTTACTTCAACTAATTCATCATCATCAATAAACTCTACCGCGTACTCTAGGTTCATTGCGATTGGAGTTACCAAGCGAACTGCTTCGTCAGTTCCGGATGCGCGCACGTTGGTTAATTGCTTACCTTTAATCGGATTAACAACCAAGTCGTTATCACGGCTATGAATACCGATCACCATACCTTCATACAAAGGATCTCCAGGGCTCACAAACATACGACCACGGTCTTGCAACTTCCAAAGGGCGTAAGCAACTGCTTCACCATCATCTTGGCTAATCAATACGCCGTTATGACGCTCACCCAAAATGCCATCTTTAGCTGGTGCATAGGAATCAAAAGTGTGACTCATCAAGCCATTGCCACGGGTCATAGTCATGAAATCGCCTTGGAAGCCGATCAAACCACGGGCAGGAATACGGTACTCAAGACGCGTGCGACCTTTGCCGTCACTAACCATGTCAAGCAATTCACCCTTACGTTTACCCAAGTCTTCCATGACGGCGCCTTGAGTTGTATCTTCTAGGTCCACCGTTAAGTTTTCATACGGCTCCATCTTCACACCATCTACTTCGTGGAACACTACGCGCGGACGGGATACAGCTAATTCGTAACCTTCACGACGCATGGTTTCAACCAAGATGGTGAGATGCAATTCGCCACGACCAGACACCTCGAATACAGTATCGTCATCAGTCTCTTTAACGCGAAGTGCCATATTGGATTTCAATTCGCGGTCTAAGCGCTCACGAATTTGACGGCTCGTAACGAACTTACCTTCACGACCAGCCAATGGGCTAGTGTTCACCATGAAGTTCATGGTCAATGTTGGCTCATCAATCTTGAGCATTGGCAACGCTTCTGGTACGTCAGGCGCACAGATCGTAGTACCAATCGCCAAATCTTCAATACCGTTTACCAATACGATGTCGCCTGCTTGAGCTTCATCAACCAACTCACGCTCTAAACCACGGAATTTCAATACTTGGTTAATACGGCCTTTACGTTGCACTCCATCTGGACCATCCATGAACACCACATCCATCAACGGCTTAACAGTTCCACGATTTACACGGCCAACGCCGATCTTACCAACGTAGGTACTGTATTCAATAGAGGTAATTTGCAACTGCAATGGGCCCTCTGGATTGTCATCACGTACAGGAACATGCTTTAGTACAGTATCAAACAGTGGACGCATGTCGCCTTCGCGAACATCATCAGTCAAGCCAGCGTAACCGTTCAAGCCTGATGCATACACTACCGGGAAGTCCAACTGCTCTTCAGTAGCGCCTAATTTGTCAAACAATTCAAAAGTTGCATTGATCACGTAATCAGTGCGAGCACCTGGGCGGTCAACTTTATTAATTACTACGATTGGCTTTAACCCTAGAGCCAAAGCTTTTTTAGTTACGAAACGGGTCTGTGGCATTGGGCCTTCAACCGCGTCTACCAATAGCAATACGCCATCAACCATGGAGAGCACACGCTCTACTTCGCCGCCGAAGTCAGCGTGTCCTGGGGTATCAACGATATTGATGTGTGTGCCGTCATATTCAACCGCACAGTTCTTGGACAAAATAGTAATACCACGCTCTTTTTCAAGATCGTTAGAGTCCATGACACGTTCGGTCATTTTTTCATTGGAGCGGAATGTGCCAGATTGACGCAAGAGTTGGTCAACCAAAGTAGTTTTACCGTGGTCAACGTGGGCGATGATGGCGATGTTACGAAGTGCGCGTTTAGTCATGTGAAGCTTCTAAAGTTAATGATAAGTAAAAGGGGTAATGAGTGTTTCGTATAAAAAATATTAATGGGCTGAAGAAATTAAGCGTTTAGGATGTAAAACTCCTGATCGCCAATCAGCAGTGCCAATAAAGTTATGGGGTGCAGCAGTAGCACGATAAATCCGTACCAAAGCCTCGATCGAAGGTAAGTTCAATGGAACGCGTTGCCCCATTTCCAAACGTTTAGCTTGTTGCTCATCAACCGTCAGATGCGGCAGAGTCTGCAATAAGGCATCAATTGGCAAAATGTAGCTAGAGCTATCAAGCAGTGCATTTTGAATGGATTCAATAGTGAAAGACTGCTCTAAATTTAAATGCCCAACTTCAGTTCTGCGCAACCCAACCAAATGGGCTCCACAACCTAAGGCCTTACCAAGATCTTCAGCCAGGACGCGAATATACGTTCCCTTACTACAAGATACTTCTAAAGTTGCCTCTGGCCACTGAATATTGGTCCAGCGAATTTTATGAATAGTGATATCACGTGCAGTGCGCTCTAACTCAACACCAGCACGGGCGTACTCATATAAAGGCTTGCCATCACGTTTGAGCGCCGAATACATTGGCGGCACTTGAGAAATGGGCCCTGTAAATGCGGGCAATAAAGCATCTAAGGCTATCTGCATAGCCGCTTCATTCTCAAAAGCAGGCAGAGGAAGCTCTTCGATTACAAGGCCTTCAGCATCGCCTGTATCAGTTCGCGCACCAAACTTCACTTGAGCAACATAAGTCTTGTCAGCCTCGAGTAAATCCTGTGAGTATTTAGTGGCTTCACCAAGGCAAATTGGCAATAAACCAGTAGCCATCGGATCTAAAGTACCAGTGTGCCCTGCTTTATCAGCCTTAAATGCGCGCTTGACGGCAGTCACCGCACCCTGGGAACTCATTCCCGCAGGTTTATCAAGCAAAACTACGCCGTCGATACGCGTGGACATATTTATTTATTCTCGTCTTCTTGATCGCCGCGATCACTATCTACCGCTTGATCGATCAATCGAGACATCTCTATGCCATGCTCTACTGAGCTGTCATAGTGAAAGTGCAAAGTTGGCACAGTGTGAATATGCAAACGTTTAAATAATAAAGAATGCAAGTAACCTGCTTTTTCCTGAAGCGCCTTCAAGGCATGCTCAGGCTCTGCACCCAATACGGTGAAGAACACTTTGGCATGCGCTAGGTCGGGAGAGAGTTCGATACTTTGTAAGGTAATCAAACCCAAACTAGGGCTGCGCAATTCACGCGGAATCAGCTCAGCCAGGTCTCGCTGAATTTGATCAGCAAGACGCTGGTTACGATGTGGGCTGGTCTTATGCATGAATTACCTATTAGAGTGAACGAGCGACTTCAGTCACTTCAAACACCTCTAATTGGTCACCTTCTTTAATGTCGTTGTAGCCTTTTAATGACAGGCCACACTCAACACCGGCGCGAACCTCTTTTGCGTCATCTTTGAAGCGCTTGAGGGAGTCGAGTTCACCAGTCCATACCACTACGTTGTCACGCAAGAGGCGAACACTAGAGGTGCGCTTAACGACACCATCAACTACTAAGCAACCCGCAATTGCGCCAACCTTAGACACTAGGAAGACTTGACGAATTTCAACCAAGCCGGTGATCTCTTCCTTCTTATCCGGAGTCAGCATACCGCTCAAGGCGAGCTTCACTTCATCAACTGCGTCATAAATGATGTTGTGATAACGAATATCAACACCGTTGTTCTCAGCTAGCTTACGCGCTGCAGCATCTGCACGAGAGTTAAAACCAAAGATCACGGCTTTAGAAGCAACCGCTAAGTTCACGTCAGTCTCGGTAATGCCACCCACAGCAGCGTGGACGATTTGTACCTTCACTTCTGGTGTAGATAGCTTCATTAAAGATTGTGCCAATGCTTCTTGAGAGCCTTGCACGTCAGCCTTAATAATCAATGGCAATAATTTAGCTTCAATCGCACCCTCTTCCATGTTTTCCATCATGGTTTCAAGTTTGAATGCCTGTTGCTTAGCCAACTTCACATCACGGAACTTACCTTGACGGAAAAGTGCAATCTCACGAGCCTTACGCTCATCAGGAACCACTTGCACTGACTCACCAGCCGCAGGAACTTCAGATAAACCTTGAATTTCAACAGGGATAGATGGGCCAGCTTCGTTACAGGGTTTACCGTTTTCATCCAACATAGCGCGTACGCGACCGAAGGTTGAACCGGCTAACAACATATCGCCACGCTTGAGCGTTCCAGATTGAACCAAGATGGTTGCAACAGGACCCTTACCTTTGTCCAAACGGGCTTCAATGACCAAGCCTTGTGCAGGAGCATCTTTAGGAGCTTTGAGTTCCAAGATTTCTGCTTGCAAGAGAACGTTCTCTAAAAGCGCATCAATGCCTTCACCTGTTTTTGCAGATACCGGAATAAATGGCACGTCGCCACCATATTCCTCTGGCACAACTTGCTCTGCAACCAATTCTGTTTTAACGCGATCTGCATTGGCTTCAGGCTTATCAATCTTATTGATTGCCACTACCAAAGGTACGCCACCAGCTACCGCATGGTGAATCGCCTCTTTAGTTTGCGGCATCACGCCGTCATCAGCCGCAACTACCAAGATCACAATATCAGTTGCCTTAGCACCGCGAGCACGCATTGCAGTAAATGCCTCGTGACCCGGAGTATCCAAGAAAGTAATCATGCCACGTGGAGTTTCAACGTGATAGGCACCAATATGCTGGGTAATACCGCCAGCTTCGCCAGTGGCTACTTTTGCTGCACGAATCTTATCGAGCAAAGAGGTTTTACCGTGGTCAACGTGACCCATCACTGTCACTACTGGAGGACGTGGCAACAACTCAGCATCATGGCCATCAGTACCCAAGTCTAAATCTGGATCATCCAATTTTGCTGCGTGTGCTTTATGACCCATTTCTTCGACAATGATCATGGCTGTATCTTGATCGAGCACTTGGTTAATGGTGACCATTTGACCCATGCCCATCAGGAGCTTAATCACTTCTGCACTCTTGACTGCCATTGCGTGAGCAAGCTCAGCAACCGTAATCGTTTCTGGCACTTGCACGTCACGCACTACTGGCTCAGTTGGAACTTGGAAGTTAGTGTCAACGTTCGCTTCAGCGATTTGACGCTGTTTTTTACGACCACCGCCAGAACGCCAACCACCAACACCACCAGAGCTATCGCCACGTGTCTTCAAACCACCCGGTTTCTTAGCGCCTTCTTCTTGCCAAGTAGAGGATGTTTCAGAGGACTTAATTGTTTTACCGCCAACCTTAGCAACGGCCTTCTTCTTGTCATCAGCACCTTCTGCTTTAGCAGGTTTGTGCAATGTACCTTTTTTCGCCTCTTCAGCAGCAATTTCACTCGGCGCTTTAAGCACGCGGGCTGGGGCACTCATCATGTCGCGAATTGCCAAAGCTTCAGCTTCAGCAGCAGCACGACGCACACGAATATCCGCCAACTCTTTTTCTTTACTTGCAGCCAATTCCTTGGAAGCTTTATCTGCCTGCGCCTTTTTCTCAGCAGCTTGAGCAGCGGCATCTGGTGCAGCGTCAACTGGCTTTACTTCCTTTTCAGGAGCAGGTGCAGCCGCTTCTTTTTGACGCGCCTCTTCAGCCGCCTTCATTTCTGCCTCTTGACGAGCCAATAACTCAGCTTGACGAGTAGCTTCAGCTGCGCGTTTTTCTAATTCTTCCTCAGAAAGAATTGGTTTAGCTGGTGGTGCAGGTGCAGTTTCTTTAGCTGGTGTTGGAGTTTCTTCAGGGGCTTTTTCGCCTGCCTTAACTAACACACGCTTTTTACGAACTTCTACTTGCACTGTGCGAGTACGTCCAGCTGAGTCAGCCTGACGAATCTCAGAGCTCTCACGCTTGATCAATGTGATCTTCTTGCGTACACCTGCATCAACATTACCGTGTGCTTTTTGCAAATGCTCAAGCAGGACAGTTTTGTCCTTTTCGGTAATGCTATCGTCCTCAGAACCTTTTTCGATACCGGCCGCCTTCAACTGCTCCAAGAGGTCTGGCGCGGTACGTTTTAATTCTTTAGCGAGTACTTTTACTGTTGTTGCCATGCACTACTTCCTCTCATGAAGTAAACCAATGTTCGCGCGCTTTCATGATGAGCGTTTTCGCAGTTTCTTCGTCAATTTGTGTCGCCTCAACTAGCTCATCAACAGCTAATTCAGCAAGGTCGTCACGGGTATGTACTTGATTGTCAGCAAGCTTGGCAATCAACTCTGTGGTCATTCCCTCGAGGGAACGCAAGTCTTGCGACACTTCGCCAATACGCTCTTCTTTTGCTAACTCCATCGTTAACAAAGAATCACGTGCGCGGGTACGCAGCTCATTGACAGTATCTTCATCAAATGAATCAATCTCTAACATTTCAGACAATGGCACATAAGCCACTTCTTCTAATGTATTGAAACCTTCTTCAATCAAAATATCAGCTACTTCTTGGTCTACGTCTAATTTGTCCATAAACAATTGACGTACAGAAGAAGCTTCTTTTTCAGTTTTCTCAGCAGACTCTTCAGGAGTCATGATGTTAATTTGCCAACCAGTCAAATCGCTCGCCAAGCGAACGTTCTGTCCACTACGGCCAATCGCAATTGCCAAGTTCTCTTCATCAACCACCACATCCATCGCGTGACGCTCTTCGTCAACCACAATTGAAGATACTTGTGCTGGCGCCAAGGCACCAATCACAAACTGCGCTGGATCTTCAGACCACAACACAATATCTACTGCCTCGCCGGCCACTTCGTTACGAACAGCGGTAACGCGTGTGCCACGAACACCAACGCAAGTACCGATTGGATCGATACGCTTGTCATAGGTGACCACTGCAATCTTTGCACGGATACCAGGATCACGAGCAGCGCCCTTGATCTCTAATAATCCCTGCTCCATTTCTGGAACTTCGTTTTCAAACAACTTGATCAAGAAATCTGGGCAAGTACGAGAGAGTTCAATTTGTGGGCCACGGGCTTCACGATCCACTTTAAGAATGTAAGCGCGGACGCGGTCACCGGAACGCAAGTTCTCTTTTGGAATCATTTGATCGCGACGCAGTAAAGCTTCAACGCGGCCAGATTCAATAATTAAGCCATTCTTATCGGCACGCTTCACGGTACCGGTCATGACTTTTTCGCCACGCTCAAGATAATCGTTCAAAATCTGCTCACGCTCAGCATCACGAATGCGTTGCAAGATCACTTGCTTAGCAGCTTGTGCGCCAATACGACCAAATGCCAATGATTCAATTTGCTCTTCGATGTAGTCGCCAACTTCCATATCTGGAATTTGCTCTTTAGCCTCAAATTGCAAAATTTCTTTATCTGGCTCTTGGAGACCGGCTTCATCAGGAACAACCAACCAACGACGGAAGGTCTCGTATTCACCAGACTCACGGTCGATAGATACGCGAATATCCACATCTTCAGTTGCGTAACGCTTTTTAGTGGCTGATGCCAACGCCATTTCAAGTGCCTCAAACACAATCGCTTGATCAACGTTCTTTTCACGCGCTAGGGCGTCTGCCAACATGAGAACTTCTCGACTCATGACTTTCTTCCTTTGAAATCAATAACAGGGACCAACCGGGTCTTATCGACCTCGGCTAAAGAAAACTCCAATTGAGAGGGCTGACCATCAGCACCCTCGAACACCAAACCAAATTTCGCATCAGGTGAATCCAACTCACCACTCAGCAAACCTTGCAACACACCACGAAAATTCTTACGGCTGCCAACAGCAACACGCAACTTCAAATCTACTTCCATTCCAGCAAAGCGCTCAAAATCAACCGCCGTCTTTACAGGGCGATCTAAGCCTGGAGAAGAAATCTCCAAACGTTCGTAAGGAATGTTTTCTACCGGTAAGGCGTAGCTCAATTGATGGCTCACCTTCTCGCAATCCAAAACATTAATCAAACGCTCGTAATCCGGGTTTTCAATTGTGACGCGCAGCAAACCCCCGGCTTCACGCTCAATATCTACTAGCGTGTAGCCTAAGTTTTCTAGCTCTGCAGCGATGATCTTTTGATCTTTCACAACACCCTTCAAACCAAAATGGCAAAAAAAAATGGGCTTCAAAGCCCATATTCTCGAAATTCAGAACAGGCCGACTTACGTTGATCGCAACATCAGTCGGTAACAACACTTGCAGCATGTTTGTGCTGCAAGACCAAAATTATAGCCGATTTTTGGAGAAAACCGATAGAAATCAGAAGCTTTCGCCAGGATTTCGGGGCTTTCTAGGGCCTTTATTGAAAGGTTTACGCCCTTTTGGTGCACCCCGTTTAGGTCCATTTCCAGGACTTTGAGGGTTTGCAGTCACAAATGCAGACTGCCCATGGTGTACTTTTTTACCTTTATTGCGGTTTTGGCCTTGACCACCCTGACCGCCTTGTCCGCCCTGCCCGCCGCCTTGACCTGGCCTGCCGCCTTGCGTACGACCTCGGAAAGGTCCGCGCCCTTCGCCAGATCCACCGCCGCCAGGCTTGCCGCCCCTACCTTGGTGAGTAAGGCCATTATGGCCACTCGCCAGAGTTAAAGCGTCCCGTGAACCCCAATAAGAAACGGAGGTTTGCATTGGATCAGGCTGGAAATCGGCACCCTCTGGGTTGCGACCTTGTCTACCAGCGTTAGGATTGCGCCCTTTATCTTGCGGTTGCGGCATTTTTAAGCCTGCAGACTTCATCAAGTTATAGATGCCGCCGGCTTCAATCTCCTCCCATTTACCCCGCCTTAAGCGTGGAGGCAACAGGAAAATGCCATAACGAGTTCGGATTAAGCGAGATACCGTATGACCAACTGCTTCAAACATACGACGTACTTCGCGGTTACGACCTTCCGTTAATGCAACGTGATACCAACGGTTGGCACCATCACCGCCGCCCATCGCTAGGCGTAAGAATTTCGCTTGGCCATCATCGAGCGTGATACCGCTCTTTAATAGTGCTGTGTTGTCCTGACTCAGCTCACCCAAGATGCGTACTGCATATTCACGCTCGACACCATAACGTGGATGCATTAGGCGGTTAGCTAATTCACCTGAAGTAGTGAATAACAACAAACCTTCAGTATTAAAGTCTAGACGCCCGACTGCAATCCAGCGCCCTTGACGTGGCTTGGGCAAGCGGTCAAAAACGGTTGGGCGACCTTCTGGATCGGATTGACTCACGATCTCGCCAGCCGGCTTGTGATACATGATCACGCGTGGCGGCTTAGTTTGAATCTTGCGATGTACTGGCTTGCCATTAATGCGCACTTGATCTGTTGGCCCGATACGCTGACCGATATGTGCAGGCAAGCTGTTTACCGATACGCGACCTTGAATAATCAAGTCT
>Ga0214242_1000176_pt1 | contig 18642 bp, 17 predicted proteins | sample TroBogypolimnion_9_FD_153080 | JGI IMG/M metagenome (GOLD analysis project Ga0214242, IMG submission 153080) | Freshwater microbial communities from Trout Bog Lake, WI - 09SEP2008 hypolimnion | ecosystem: Environmental > Aquatic > Freshwater > Lake > Hypolimnion/Profundal zone | place: Trout...
ATTGATCCTGCAGCTCTGCATAAGCTGTTTGAGCTCCAAGCGAAAGATCTTTATAAAGTTTCATTTGGGGTATGTTACTAGACAACTAATTATTTGTCTAGTAACAAGATTTAGCTATTAAAAAGAGGGTTTAAAGTGACTAAGGGGCATAGAAAGAAAAACGACTTAGGAATTTCTCCCTAAGTCGTTGATTTCATTGGTGGGCCCACCAGGACTTGAACCTGGGACCAAAGGATTATGAGAGCAGACATCCAAAGAAAACCGCTAGGATTTCAAGAGCTTACGTCATCTAAATATCGGTGTGTGAGCTTTTGTGTGACTAGGTTAACAAGATCATAAGAAATACTAGCTCACTCTTTGATTTTGAAAACCATAGGATTTTTGGAGCAACCGTCTAACACCTCGTTGCTCCAAAGTATTGTTATACATTGATAAGCGTTACTTTAAGTAACACTTAAGAAGTTCGGATCTCGCCCGACCCGCCGGCAATTCGTAGGTACATACCTTCACGCTGGATTGGGTGTGACAACCATCCCGTGGCCCCCAATCATTTTGATTGGATGAAAAACTTCTCTTAAGTCCACTCTAGAAGCGGTATAGACGCTCCGGATTGCTAACCAGTACTTTGACTAAATTTTGGCGATTAGGAATCCAATCTGGTAGTAAGTTAAAGACTCTCACGTCGTCAACAATTCTGTAAGGTGTGACTTGGGTTGCTGGAATGCCAGAGATGGTATTGGTATGGGGCCAATCACTTGCCCAGAGCATCCGATCAGCATTGGTTTCTACGTAGAGCTGAGCCAAATCTTTTACTTCAAGATAGTCAGGGCTCGCTTCAGAAATTCGATAAATACCAGATAGCTTGATATAAATTTGTCCAGACTTGGCTAGATCCAAAATCACAGATAACTCCGCTTGTTTCTCAAAGCCTTTTGCTTTGATGGAGGCGAAATGGTCAAAAACAACGGGCACGGGAAGAGTGTAGATGCTATCAGCTATGCCGGCAATGACCTTGGCTGATGCGTAGATCTGAATATGCAGCCCAAAGTCTTTAATACGCTGCGCCAAGGAAATTAATTGTTTGCGTGCCACTTCAGCATCAAAGATGCCAGAGGTGGAGAGATTCATGCGAACACCACGGGCGCCCATAGCAACCATTTTCGCTAGGTCTTGATCGGTAGTTTTCTCATCAATCACAATTACTGCACGCGCAGAATTGCCCATCTCGTTAGTAGAGAGTAGCTGGAAGGTGTTATCTGCGCCATAAAAACTAGGCTGAATTAATACTACCCTTGAAAGATGTAGTTGCTTCAAATGTTTTCGGAGCTCAGGCACTCCACACTCAGGCGGGGTGTAGACTCGACCTGAAACCATAGGATATTTAGACTGGGGGCCAATAACATGAATATGACAATCACATGCACCAACAGGCACATCAAAGTTAGGGTTCAATTGAGACTCCGCAAAAGATTCGGTGGAGAAAAGTGTGCTGCCTGCGAGCAGTGCAGCTGAACCAGCAATGAAATTTCTTCTAGTGATCATGCTCTGCCCTTAAAGAAAACTAGCATTTAGAAAAATGTTTAACAAAAGAGTCGCCTACTGCTTTGGTACCCAAGTTTCCGCCAATATCTCTGGTTACTTTGCCTGAGTCAATTAATAGTCCAACGCATTTTTCAATTGCTTTTGATGCATCAGTAAATTGAACCTGAGTAGTTTTTTGGCCATGCCAGTTCAAGAGCATGGCGGCAGATAGAACAAGTGAGAATGGATTGGCGATATCTTTACCAGCAATATCAGGCGCAGAGCCATGTGCTGCCTGGCCCATTGCGTATTGCTCCCCAGCATTGAGTGAGCCGCCTAAGCCAAGACTGCCAGATAGCTCTGCCGTAAGGTCAGACAAAATATCTCCGAACATATTGGTTGTGACGATAGTGTCAAAGCGTTCTGGTGCACGCACAACATGGGCCATCATGGCATCAACAATGAAATCGTCAATTTGCACCTGTGGATAGTTTTGGCCAATGGCTTTGCAAATGTCGATAAACATACCATCGCCAATTTTGAGGACGTTTGCTTTGTGAACAACGGTGACATGCTTTTTGCGAGTCATTGCTAACTCAAAAGCTGCTTTTGCAATACGTTCACAGCATTGTCTGGTAATCCTTCTAAGAGAAACAACCACATCAGGGGTGATGAGCATTTCACTGCAGCCAGATTCAATATTCCTATCAGCATAAAAGCCTTCAGTATTTTCTCGTACGACAGCTAGATCAAAGGGCTTTACACAGGTCGGCACCTTTGGGTATGTGCGCGACGGACGAATATTAGCAAATAGATCTAATTCTTTTCTAAAGAATTTAGAAGGATTAATCTCGCCTTTAGACTCATCTTTGAAATCATACGTTGCCATGGGTCCGAGCATGAGACCATTAGCCGCCTTTACTTTTTCAAGCAGTATTGAGGTGACGGTGCTCCCATATTTTTCTAGGCTGCTATGTCCAGCAATTTCTTGCTCTAGTAGTAGGCCTAAATTAAATTTAGCGGAGGCGCTCTCTAATACTTGAGTTGTTACAGCCATGGTTTCTGGGCCAATACCGTCCCCAGGAATGATGATGATTTTCATTTCTTCTTCTTTATTTTGAATCTAGTCGTTCTTAATTTCAAAGGTCTTTAATAGTTTGCTGTATTTGATGGTTTCACGCTTAATAAACTCCATAAACTCAGCTTGTGAATTCATTTTAATGAACAAGCCATCCTTCTCTAGGGGGCCGCTAAAGGACGGATCTTTCAATATTTCGTTAATTTCAGCATTTAAATAATTTGCAACAGAATCTGGAGTACCTGCGGGGGCAAAAATACCTCCCCAGAGCGTAAAGTTAAATCCCTTGATGGCATCTTCGGATACGGTATGTACTTCTGGAAGAATGGCCATTCTCTTTTCGGAAGACACTGCAAGCGCTCTGAGAGTTTTGCTTTCAATATAAGGAATGACAGCAGGCGCGCTTGAGAAAAAGATATCGACATGGCCACCAAGCAAATCGGTCATTGCCTGCCCAGCCCCTTTATAGGGGGCATGCGCCATATTGATATTCATATCTTGCGCTAGAGATGCCGCAGCTAAATGCCCGGGCGTCCCGCTACCTGATGAGGCGTAAGTCATTGATCCTGGTTTTGCTTTGGCGAGCTTAATAAATTCAGGGAGGGTACGATAGCTAGAGCTTCCTGGTGCGGCAAGAATGAGGGGGGCATCCCCTATTAGTGCAACGGGCCTGAAATCTTTATTGGCATCGTAGCCCACATCCTTATTCACAATTGGATTGATTGCCATCTCACCAGTTTGGCCTAAAAGGAGGATGTAACCATCTGGTTTTGATTTGGCAACATATCTTGTGGCTAGCGCCCCTGTAGCCCCTGGCTTGTTTTCAACTACAAAAGTTTGTTTTGTGCGAATACTCAGCTTCTCTGCTAATCGTCTAGCTAGAACATCACCTAGACCTCCTGGGGCATAGGCAACCACAATGGTGACAGGTTTACTAGGAAAAGGGGGCGCAGAACTTTGTGCGTTGCAATGTGAAATTAAGAATAGTGCAGGTAACAGCGCGCGAAAAATTGTCTTCATTCTATTTAGATTGACCCTTGCAAAGTAGTCAAATGATCTTACCTGAAAATTGATAAAAATGAATAGCGCAAACAGAAGCGAGCAATATTTTTAGGGGTTTATTCATTTTTAATCCTCAAAAATTTTTTTTAATTAAAGTCATACTTAAATGTAATTCGCCCTACCTTGAAGCATGAACTGATCTGATTTTTAGTGCCGCTCCATCAGAGAGGATTATTGACGATCTTCATCCTAAAGTAATGCTCAAAAAAACCCAGCTATCTCAAGCTGATGTTTTGTGTACTACCAGACATTGACATCCCCCCCAAAAAATTGGACTATATAGTTCTTTATATCAGATTTACATGGTTATTAAATTTAGCGTTTTCATCAGGTCTCCCAGTTACTGTGGGGGAGTGGCACCCATAAGACAAAGCGCCTAAAATACCTCATGAACTTTTTTTATATAAATGCCCTCCTCCTGACGTTGGTCACTTCGTCGGTCCAAGCAGCAGAAATCTATATTACCGATCCTGAGCATACCTTTGTTAGCTTTAGCTACAAACATTTAGCTTACTCAATTCAAACTAGTCGTTTTGATAAGGTGAATGGAACCATTACGCTCAATGATCAAATGGATGGCGGTACTATAGATATTGCAATTGAGACCGACTCAGTTAGTACAGGCTCCGATACCTTTAATAAGCTACTGAGAACTGAAGATTACTTTAATTCTGAAAAATTTCCTGTAGCTAAATTCACTTCTGATAAGGTTATCTTTAATAACCAGGCCATTACATCGCTCTCAGGCGAGCTAACTATCAAGGGTATTACCAAGCCCATTAACCTTGAAGTAAGCAACTTTGCCTGTAGCCGTAACTTCATTACTTTGAAATATATGTGTGGCGCTAACGCAAGCGCGAAGTTAAGTCGCTCAGAATTTGATTTAGGAAAATATGTACCGTTTGTTGGCGATGAGATAAGCTTAAATATAGTAATTGAGGCCTCAAAAGAATAGTCTTAATTTCAGACCCCCGCCAATAGAGTCTGTAAGCATTAAAGTTTAATTTGAGCGTCAACTCTAACAGCTCTATATTTCTAGCAATAAATAATGTCTAACTTAAAAAATAGCCTAGATGAATCTGAGCTAATTTCTCAGAAAAATATTGGCCATTATGACCAAAACGCTGCTTCTTATGATGAGGGCACGCAGAGCCATGATGTCAGTCAAAATATCAATGCCCTATTAAGAGTAATCAAGACTGTGCCACCCTTTCGCATTCTTGATTTTGGATGTGCCCCGGGAAGAGGCCTGCAAACTTTTACCAAGCTTGGTCATATCGCTATTGGGGTTGAAGGTAGCCTACAAGCTGCTCAAATAGCTAAAACAAAAAGTGGTTGCGAAATCTTAGTCCAAGATTTTTTTAACTTATCTTTGGTAGATAATACATTTGACGGTATTTTTGCCAATGCGTCACTATTTCATATCCCGAATAAGCTATTGCCTAAAGTACTGAGTAATTTATGGGCTTGCTTAAAGCCCAACGGCATTCTGTTCAGCTCAAACCCTCGGGGTAATAACGAAGAAAGTTGGTACGGAGATCGCTTTGGCTCATATCACGATTTAGAGGGCTGGAGATCTTTTATGACCAATGCACAATTCACTGAAATTGAACATTACTATAGGCCAAGTGGACTACCCATTGAACAGCAGCCTTGGCTAGCAAGTGTTTGGGGGAAATAATCTTTTAATCAATCTTGGCGGCCTTGGTTATAAATGATCCCTTGACACAAAGATTGTCCATCTCCTGATTAGCGACTGCTAGTGGCTATATACAGCCCTTCAATACCTAAAGACCGCAATCTATTAGAGCTGTCAGAAACTGTGTAGAGATGGGTTACACGCTTTTTGGCACCGCAAGCGTTACTTAAAGTAATGCTCAAATGACTAAGCCCCCACCATTTCTGATGAGGGTTTGCTTTTCTGGTGGGCCCACCAGGACTTGGGACTACACTCAAAGATTCAAAGAAAATCTTTGAAGCCAATCAAAATGATTGGTGGCTAAAGGATGGTAATCACATCCAATCCAGTGCGAATACCCCATACACTGCAACTCCCGGAAAATATACTCAAAATGAATTTCGCCCGTACCAGGCTCGGCCCTGGTGGGAACATCTGCTATTTGCATGTGCCAAATCATTGGAAGAAACTCACGAATGGTATTAACCAAGTTTCCTTCTGACATTTGCGCTTGATAAACATCGTATTCAATGCCTAAGTTTTGAGCACCCACTTCTTTCACAATTGCAGCAGCCTGATCAGTGCGCAATAAAAAGAATCCTGGAAAATCTATCGGATTAAGAGGCTCAATAACAATATTGACCCCCAAGACATCAGCTTTTTTAGTGCAATATCTTAAGTTTGCAACATAAGTTTGATGATGCTCTTGCGCAGATACTCCTGGCTCGGAAATGCCTGCAAGACAATTGATTGTTTGACACTTAAGAGTTCGAGCGTAATCCAGAGCAATATCGACTGATTCGCGAAACTCAGAAATCCTTGATGGCTGACAAGCAATACCTCGATCACCTTTTTCTCGATTGCCAGCAGGCATATTAAAAAGCACTTGCTCTAACTTGTACTTGTGTAGAAGTTCAGCAATCTGCTCCTTTGGATGTAAATAAGGGGACATATATTCGACACCCTTGAAACCATGCTGCGACGCTAATGCAAATCGATCAATAAAATCGACCTCGTTAAAAAGCATTGATAAGTTAGCTGCAAATTTATACATACAAATTACTCTGGAGCAACGTTATTAGCCTTGATAATTTGCTCCCAACGAGAACGATCCTCTTTTGCTAGATCAGCAAACTGTTTAGGAGTCCCGCCGGAGGCCTGGCCGCCAATAGAGGCAATTTTTGACAGCACACCAGGATCAGTAAGCGCTTTATTTAAAGCGGTATTTAATTTACCCAACACCCCAGGAGAAATTCCAGCGGGTGCAATTATTCCCCACCATGAATTGGTCACAAAATTTGAGTAGCCAGACTCGACCATTGTTGGCGTATCTTTAAGTGCCGGGAAGCGCTTTGCACTAGTGACCGCTAATGCGCGTAAACGACCATCCTGAACAAAAGGCAATGAAGTAGTCATTTGATCAAACATCAAGTCGACTTGACCTCCGACTAAATCTACCAAAGCCGGGCCAGTTCCCTTGTAAGGAATAATCGTTAACTGTGCATCTGTTCTGGATTCAAATAATTTCTCATTCAATAAATGCATAGTTGCACCAGATGCGGCATTCAAACTACTACGTTTCTTGGCCAATTCAACCAACTCTTTCACGTTTTTTGCTGGCAAATCTTTATTTACCACCAAAATGTTGGGTGCACTGGCTGCGAGACCAACTTCTACAAAAGCCTTATCGGGGTCATAAGGCATATTTCCAACATACAAAGATGGATTAATAGAAAGAGTACTCGTTGTGCAGAATAAGATGGTGTAACCATCTGCTGGAGACTTGGCTAGAAGATCCATACCAATCAAACCATTGGCGCCACCTTTATTCTCAATAACAACCTGCTGTCCCAAATTTTCTGAAAGCTTTTGTCCGATCACGCGCGCCAGAATATCAGTTGAACCGCCAACTGAGAAAGGAATAATCATCCGAATTGGTTTATTTGGATAGGGCTGAGCGTGCGCTCCATGAATAAAACCAAGTAAACCCGAGACAACAGCCACCAAGAGTAATAATCTTTTCATTCCAGCGCCTTTCATTTACTCGTCACAAACACGGTTATCAACTGCGCTAGCAAAGCTGAGAACCTGCCTTGCGCATAGGGCGGGTTTAATGTAATGAATCATGTGATATTGGGTTGGCAAGTGCACAAATCGTAAGTTTTTTACATTCCTCACAAAAGTTTGCTTTTGCTCATCATTAGCGATAGCGCCACCCGTTGGGTAAAGACAGAGTACGGGAGCAGTAATTTTCTCAAGATAGGGAGTGACATTGCCGTCAAGAGCAAATTGCCCCATATGAACTAATAGATCCATTCCTGCCTCTGAAACTTTTTGCGTGTACCAATCAGTAAATTCTTTTGGCATATCTGGTGGGAAACGAGTGCTAGTATTCGTGGCCTCCATCCAGGCCGCAACGCCCATTTTTTTAATTGCCTCAGGCCATGATTCATGACCGCATGCATAACCTTTGCGAGCAATATCACCAATAAATGCAGGCGCAGAAATGAGTGAAAGAGAGCGAATTAAATTGGGGTATGTTCCAGCAAAGGCAATGCCAACAATACCGCCTATTGACTCACCGCAATAGTGAACTGGCACATCGCCAAGGTCGGCAATGACTGCGCGCAAGTCCCCTACATAATTTTCTGCAGTCAGACCTTTGCTGAGATCAAAATCCTTACCCGATCGCCCAAGCCCTCTCAGATCTGGACGCACTACCTTAAAGAATCTGGAAAGATAAGGAACCCATTGAAACCAAAATTCTGAACTGCGCCCATATCCATGCTGAAGAATGATGACTGGAGCATTACTCCACGGATCGGTGAAATCATCAACTTCATAATAAATGTCAGGCTTGTTGTCTCTTTTAATGATTGGCATGTCAACACTCTTTTTATTTACATTACTACATCATAATCCACCATCAAAATCGCAATAAGACAAAACCCCCATCACTACTGATGAGGGTTTGCTTTTCTGGTGGGCCCACCAGGACTTGAACCTGGGACCAAAGGATTATGAGAGCAGACATCCAAAGAAAACCATTAGGATTTCAAGAGGTTACGTCGCCTGTTTATCGGTGTGTGAGTATTTGTGTGACTAGATTAACAAGATCGCAAGATGTAATACCTCGGTCTTTGGTTTTCAAAACCACAGGAATTTTGGAGCAACCATCTAACACCTCGTTGCTCCAAAGTACTTTTTGGTCACTGAGCGTTACTTTAAGTAACGCTTGTATAGCAAGGGGCTGCTAACGACCCAAAGGGGCCACTCAGTATTTTTTATTCATTAGAGATAAATCTTTAATTTTGCAGAGGCGATTTGATTGAGGTAGCTAGATGTAGTTGCTTGAACGTCATATCTAATATTGAGCTCTACCCCTTTTTGTAGAATTCCCTCAATACCCACACCACCGCTATATAGCCATGGTGAAAGTTGTAGGCCATAGGTGGTGAAAGCGTCCCCACCACCGGAATAATTTGATGTGAGAAGCACTTGTCGATTTAGAACGTTATATCCAGTGGCGACACTTGTGGAGAGCTTTATCTTGGGCATCAATTCATAATCGAGCTTAAGACCTGCGGTTGTATACAGCTCGCTCCAAGATTGATTGTTCACATTAAGATTTAATACACCTGCGCCAGTTTCTGAATAGGAGTTTGATTGAACTGTTAAGTAATCAGCGCGAAGGAATGGAGTAAGCCGAGTTTGATCATTGGTATCAAAATATTGCTGTATGCCTGTACTGGCATGGCCTGTATAGCTGTTGTAATTGGAGTTTGCATTTGCCCCATAAAAGCTGATATTGCGTGAGCCCGTATTTTGATTAAGAGCGGCATTTAGCTGATAGTTCCAAATGAGACCTTTTTCTATAGCGTGGTCTCCATAGCCACCAATTTGATAGCTAGTGATATTCAAATTGCTTGGGGCAACTGAGTTAGTAGAACTGATGGAGTTATTTGAAATCCCCATCACAAGGCCTAAATTTGTACGAGGCGATAAAACATAATCTGCACCCAGAATGAGCCCACCACCGTTACTAGAGTACCCAGCAACATTGCCAAATGTTTGCTGATTTCCCCAGGACCCATAAGCCCTCCCCCAGAACTCTCGATTACCTAGTATCTCCTCGCCACTTCCATTGCCAGATAATTGATTTTGCCGAGCCGATACAAATTGACTAACCACTCTTTGTGAGCTAGCGGTAGCTTGCGAGCCGGCACCAGCAAGTAAAGGCATTGTTTGACTAATCGCATTTGACTGCGAGCTAGCACCAAGATTATCAAGAGCTGTTAAAACTGGCGCCATCACCCCAGTAAGACCTAATGAGGTAGTTGCCATATTCCATAGGCTATTGGCAGCTCCAATAGCAGCGGGGTTATTTGCTGCAGAAACTACGCCGGGGTATGGGGCAATTTGAGTGAGATAGGTATAAGAGCCCGTTGGCATTGCCGTAGCACTATCGTATCCCGCTAATGTCATGGAGGCACTGGTATCTGCGCCTGCAATGCTTCCATAGGAAGAGTTCACGGTAACGCTTCCATTGTTAATCGTAGCAAATAACACCTTACCTTGTGGAGTAATAGAACCCAGCTCAGTAAAGGCAACATTACTTCCGGCCGGGCCAACACCGGTACCGGTAAAGTAACCACCGTTGTAGTTATTGATTACAAATTTTCCCGGAGAAGTGCCACCAAATAAAGATGTGCTCACCATCTTCCAGACAGTTCCTGGCGTCCAAGAATAATAGGGATTGGCGGTACTGACTGGGATCGTCGTAGCAGGAAGCGGAGTAAAGGTGCTAGGGTTATAGGGCAGCATATAGGCCCAGTGCGTGGTGATTAAACCCGTTCCTGTAACCATTTGCATTTCCATAGCGTTAACGCCACCAATGGTCTCAAATTGCCCAAGCCCTAGCGTTGAAGTGCCACCGCCCACCGGTGTAAACACAATAGCTATAGCCCCCGTTGAAGAAACACTTCCCGCCATGGTGCTAGTAGAGCTTGTAGTAATTGGTCCAAGAGCCAATGATGCTGCTGTAGAACCTGTAAAAGTAGTTACGGAGCTTCCAACGGGAGAAGTAACTACAACTCCATTCCACAAGGTTTGATCCCCAATGGGGAATGGCCTTGCGAATCCCTCTGATGAGTTGGCTCCATATGCCAACATATTCGGCACGGGAACATACCAATTTGACCCACTCAGGATTGGTGCGTAATCAGTCGCTTTGGCCTGCTGGCTCGTAAATAAAAATAATATTGATGCCCATGTAGAGCGGGCTAAAAAAGTTTTAATGAATAATCCAAATGATAAGTGGATAGGGAGTAATTATTCGATAAGTGTGAATTATGCCCCTTGGAAATGACTGAGGGTATTTGTTATTAGCTGATGAGTGCCACCAGCCTTACTATCGGATTAAATAAATGGGCCGCCATTAGGCAGCCCATTATTGAGTCTATAAAGACTCAAAATTTAAAATAGCTTGTTCATGGTTAATCCTAGGGTTTGGATTGATGCAGTGCCTGTACTACTTCCAATTAACGATCCACTGTAGCTATTTGGTGAACCAGGGTTATTAAATGTTGAGTAGTAGTTTGATGTCTTATTTTGCGTCATGCTGTAGGTATAGCTAAAGTCTAAAAACCATGACTTATCTAAAAAATATGTGCCGCCAAGCATGGCTGCACCGCCATATACCCACTGAGTATCTGTGAAATTTTGAGGGGTTCCAGAAACGTCAGTTCTTACCCCATTCAGGTCGGCAAAGCCAATGAGGTTATTTATTTTGGTATTTACCTGAGATACCGTTGGGCCAACGCCAAAATAAATAGTGCTTCTATCAAATGATTGGCCAAAGTAAGGAATGAATGAAATTTGGTTCTTGATGGTTTTTTGATAGGACGTTGCAACCGCATTTCCTGTAAATGAAGCCCCACTTGGATATGTGCCAAATTGGGGTATTAGAATGCGGTCCGTAGTTGAGGTTGAACCACCCATATAGCTATATGAAAATTTTGCCCCCCACAAATAACTGGAGTCCTGGAATTTTTGGAAATAACCCACCTGTATAGCGGGTGCAATAGAGTTAGTTCCACTCATATTTATAGATACTGGTGGACCCCCCGCACTACCAGTTGTTCCTGCTGGGCTTACTGTCGATATGCCAGTAGCTTGCACTTTCTGACCATTAAATTGAGTAGAGCTCGCACCAAACCCTAGACCAATGTACGCCCCAGAGGCGGGTACCATTGATGTGGATACATCCTGTCCGCTTGAGGTTGTTGAGTAGATAGTAACGGCAGTTAAAAAACATACCAATGAAATTTTTTTAAATGACTGAGTCATTTCGGCGCCTTTTTCGATATCTAGGGCAGTAGGATTAGCGAAATGCTAATGCAGCTCAAAGTATTTAAGTGGCCATTTTATAGGCACATCATCACCAGCCTATTTAAAATCCAAGGGTCTCTTTTTTGCCAGTTTGCGACCATTTATGTAAGCTAAGCACAATAGACGCAATTCGACCCAAAGCGGACAGTTCAACCAAAGTTCCTAAGGGTGGCTTTGGCTTTTTTCGGCCCAGGAGCCACCCTTTTACTTCATTAACTCAATAGTAAGATCGCCATTTGAATAAGGTAGTCCATCGATCAACCAAGACATTTGCTTATTACTTGCAAAGAGCTTATTTAAATCCAATTGAATGTAATTGGTGCGATTAAGATAGTTTGCTATCTTGAATTGATTATGAGTCAGATCTTTAATAGCCACCCATTGGGTGTAATCAGAAACCGTTACCTTACCTTCGGTCGAAATAGATGTTCCAAGTGGTACATCCACATTATTCAAAATATGGGCAATTAATTGATTGGCCTCCACTCCGGTCTTCACTTGCCCAGCCATCTGCCGTAAATAGGCAGCTCGTATAAAGCGACCCGGAGTTGTGTAGTCTCCAGGCATGCCAATCATTCCAGCGCCTTCTGACCCTAATTCATTAATGCTTTTTCCATTAATGCTGATTGGCTTTGGGGCAACACCAGATAGAGCCAAATAGTTCCTTGCATTATTGAGATGCCAATCATAGGTTGGTGCATTAGTTAGGGTATTGGCGATATTGTCAGAAACAACCATTTGACCCTTAACGAACTCCACAATGATGCTGGCACCAGTGCGATCCGTAAATACAAAATGTAGCCACGGTGCAGTTGGAATTCCAGAAACTTCACTTGGGTCAAACCATACTTTGTATTTGGGTAATTCTTGCTTTAACTCATTGACTGTAGAAAACATGCCAAGCACAAAGGCGCCAAGATTCACAATAGATACATAGTTTTTATCTTGTTTGCTGACAGTCTGGTATTCAGTAAAACCTGGTAAAAAATTGCCACTCATTCCCAGTCCAGCACTATTTTGCCCCTCTAAGAAAGAGTTGGCACCCTTCAGGATGGCTGGACTTACGCCAATAAAGGCGTATTTGCTAGATAACTGCTCGGCGGGAAGATTCATTTTTGCTGGTGCACTTAATAGAACCGGCGTTCCTTGTGGCATCACCATCAATGTCCACTTCATATCAAAAGCCCAATCCATATTTCGACCAGCTACAACAGTGCCATCTTTAGCCATTGTATTAACTGCGGTACACGCAAATCCTACTTGGATAAATGAAATCAGAGAGATGGTAACAATAAAGCGAGCAGCCAAAGAAGATGAGCGGGAAGTCATAAATCTCTTTCTAGTGGAATTAATTACAAATACTCAAATTAATATACCAAAGAATGTTATTCGGCAGATAAAAAACTATCCGCTGATGGTTTTGGTGCTTCTTGTCCGCTCGAAGATAATTTACTTAAAGCTCTCCATCAGGCCAGTTTTAGCATTAGGTGAGTCATTCACCCTACTTAAGTTCTGCCGGCAGAGTCCGACCCATAGCGGACGAACCTGCTTCGCTAATTCTATTTAAAGATAAACAATCCACTTTTTCTTGCTTCACACCATAAGCCTTCCCTTCTACATTAGATCTATTGTTAAAAAGGAAGCGCAATGAAACGAATTAATTTAAGTAAAGTAGCGGCAACCCTCTTTTTGGGGATTGGCTTGATAACTACTAGCCTTGCAGAGACAACAATCTTGAATGTCTCCTACGATCCAACTCGCGAACTGTATCAAGACTATGACAAATTCTTCATCCCAGATTGGAAAAAACAAACTGGCGAAGATCTTTCCGTTAAACAATCTCACGGCGGATCAGGTAAACAAGCACGTGCAGTATTAGATGGCTTGGATGCTGATGTAGTGACCCTAGCCTTGGCTTATGACATCGATGTTTTAGCGGAAAAAGGTCTTGTAGCTAAAGATTGGCAAAAGAAATTTAAAGATAACTCCTCTCCCTACACTTCCACTATCGTATTCTTGGTACGCAAGGGCAATCCAAAAGGCATTAAAGATTGGAATGACTTGGTAAAATCAGGTATTGAGGTCATTACCCCCAACCCAAAAACTTCTGGTGGGGCACGCTGGAACTACTTAGCAGCTTGGGCCTACGTCTTAAAACAACCTGGCGGTAACGAGGTCAAAGCTAAAGAGTTTGTCAAAAAACTGTTTGCCAACGTGAAGGTATTAGACTCTGGCGCTCGTGGATCAACTACAACATTTACAGAGCGTGGTATTGGCGATGTATTGATTGCCTGGGAAAATGAAGCCTACTTATCAGTCAAAGAATTGGGTCCAGATAAGTTTGAAATTGTTACCCCTTCAATATCCATTCTTGCTGAACCACCGGTCGCCGTTGTAGACAAGGTGGTGGATAAAAAAGGTACTCGAAAAGTAGCTACCGCTTATTTGGAAAAGCTTTACAGCCCAATTGGTCAAGAGATTGCGGCCCAAAACTATTACCGTCCGCGTGATCCTAAAGTGGCAGCGAAATATGCCAATCAATTCGCTAAAGTGAAACTAGTAACCATCGATCAAGTGTTTGGTGGTTGGCAAAAAGCCCAGAAGACTCACTTTAATGATGGTGGTGTATTCGATGAGATTATTGTTAAATAAGCTTTAGACGCTAACTTATGCATTAACCCTTAACAGCCCAGACAACACTCTCTGGGCTGTTTTTCCGTCTTCATAATGCTTATATTCATTTTGCATATAAGTTAATGATCTTTTCTTGTTTCCCTTTTATGAGGGTCAACCCTAGACTGTACAGATGTCTAGTGCAAAGAAAAATAGTATCTTTCCCGGTTTTGGTTTATCGCTTGGTTACACCATCGTTTATCTATCCATCATTGTTTTAATTCCGCTGTCTGCGGTGGTATTAAAAACGACCAGTCTCACCTTTCCCGCCTTTCTTGATGCTGTGACTGCGCCACGGGTAATGGCTTCCTATCGACTGAGTTTCGGCATGGCCTTGCTTGCTGGCCTCATTAATGCGATCTTTGGTTTGTTGCTTGCTTGGGCTTTAGTTCGCTATACCTTCATTGGCAAAAACCTAGTAGATGCTTTGGTAGATCTTCCATTTGCCCTGCCAACTGCTGTTACTGGCATTGCACTTGCAGCGCTTTATTCTAAAAATGGTTGGATAGGCCAATACCTCGAGCCTCTCGGTATTAAGATTGCTTTTACGCCTTGGGGTGTTCTTGTGGCGCTGATTTTTATTGGATTACCTTTTGTAGTGAGAACAGTACAACCCATCTTAGAAGAGATTGAGATTGAACTAGAAGAGGCTGCTGCCAGCCTAGGTGCAAGCCGCTGGCAAACATTTAAAAAAGTGGTGTTGCCAATTTTATTCCCCGCACTATTAACTGGTTTTGCCCTCGCCTTTGCCCGCGCAGTTGGTGAATATGGGTCTGTGATCTTTATCGCCGGTAACATCCCAATGGTTTCCGAAATCACACCTCTAATTATTATTACCAAGCTAGAGCAGTATGACTATGCTGGTGCTACAGCTATTGCCTCAGTAATGCTACTCATCTCATTACTCCTTCTTTTGGCTATTAACGGCCTTCAGGCGTGGACTGCGCAGAAAACCGGGAGAGTTCGTTAATGAACACCACCAGATTTGAACGCAGCTCTGCAACCAGAGATTCGACCATTGTTAAAACGCTTGTCTTGGTTTTGTCTTTAAGTTTTTTTGGTATCTTTTTGCTAATGCCATTGTTCTCTGTGTTTACCGAAGCTCTCTATAAAGGCTGGGTGTACTACTTCAAGGCGATTGCAGAACCGGATACCTGGTCCGCCATTAAGCTCACCTTACTTGCTGCTGGAGTGGCGGTACCGCTTAACTTAATATTTGGTGTTGCAGCCTCGTGGGCTATTGCGAAGTTTGATTTCAAAGGTAAGCACCTTTTAATCACGCTGATTGATATTCCTTTTTCAGTATCACCAGTCATTGCGGGGTTAATTTTTGTGCTGGTATTTGGCGCACAAGGCTGGTTTGGGTCATGGCTTTCTGATCACGACATCAGAATTATTTTTGCAGTTCCCGGAATTATTCTGGCAACGATTTTTGTTACTTTCCCATTTGTTGCTCGTGAGCTTATTCCGTTAATGGAGGCTCAAGGCCGTGAAGAGGAAGAGGCTGCAACCGTATTAGGCGCAAGCGGTTGGCAAACCTTTTGGTACGTCACGCTACCCAATATTAAATGGGGCTTGCTGTACGGCGTCATTCTTTGTAACGCCCGAGCCATGGGTGAATTTGGTGCGGTATCCGTTGTATCTGGCCACATTCGCGGCTATACCAACACCATCCCACTTCAAGTAGAAATTCTCTATAACGAATACAACTATGTAGCTGCTTTTGCAGTTGCATCATTACTTGCTCTTTTGGCGCTTCTCACTTTAGCTGCAAAAACCTATGTTGAGTGGCACCTTAAATCCGAAACAAATGCAGCGCCCGCAATCGAAGGACCATTATGAGTATTGAAGTTAAAAACGTTAGCAAAACATTTGGTAACTTTGTTGCCCTAAACAATGTTTCTTTAGACTTTCCATCTGGCGAACTGGTTGCATTACTGGGGCCATCAGGTTGTGGCAAAACCACCTTACTGCGAATCATTGCGGGCCTTGAAACCCCAGATAGCGGCAATATCATTTTGGATAGCGTTGATACTTCCTTAACCCCAGTACGTGACCGTCAAGTTGGCTTTGTATTTCAGCACTACGCCCTCTTTAAGCACATGACTGTTTTTGACAACGTTGCTTTTGGTTTGAATGTGAAGAGTCGTAAAGAGCGTCCAAGTAAAGATGAGATTGCCCATAAAGTACATGAGCTTTTAAATCTTGTACAACTGGACTGGTTACATGATCGTTTTCCAGCTCAGCTCTCGGGCGGACAACGCCAAAGAATTGCCTTAGCACGAGCCTTGGCTGTAGAACCAAAAGTATTACTGTTAGACGAACCATTTGGCGCCTTAGATGCCAAAGTTCGTAAAGAGCTGCGTCGCTGGTTGCGTAAACTTCATGACGAATTACACATCACCTCCATCTTTGTAACCCACGATCAAGAAGAGGCTCTTGAAGTTGCTGATCGTGTCGTCCTCATGAATCAAGGCAATATCGAGCAATTTGGCAGCCCAGATGAAGTTTATGACCATCCTGCTACACCATTTGTCTATGGTTTTCTCGGAAATGTGAATTTATTCCATGGACGTGTAGAAGGCGAAGGTATTCAAGTAGGTAAACATAAGTTAAACCATGACCAATCCGAATCGATTGCGCAGGGCGCAGCTGTGTTGGCTTTTGCTAGACCACATGAGTTGGATATTATTAGTGAAAATGACAGTAATGAAGGGGTCATTGCCCATATTGATCGCATTCTGTCTTTTGGCCTAAATTCTAGAATTGAACTCTCTTCGAGTGCAAGCTCTGACTCAAAAACAGCCCCGCATTATTATGAAGTAGAACTACCTAGGTCTGAAGTAAGTAAGCGCGGGTTAGCAGAAGGTCAACAGGTTCGCATTGTTCCCTCTCAATTGCGCGTTTTTGAAAATACTAAGCCAACAACATCACTAAGCAACAGCTAAACCATAGATAATTAAGTATGAACTTTCAACAACTCCGCATCATCCGCGAAACAGTTCGCCGCAACTTCAACCTCACCGAGGTTGGCAACGCATTGGCCACTTCACAATCTGGTGTAAGCAAACATATCTTAGATTTGGAGGATGAACTTGGCATTGAGCTCTTTGTTCGCAAGGGCAAACGACTTCTTGGCCTTACAGAACCCGGTAAAGAGCTCCTCACTATTGTTGAAAGAATGTTGCTGGATGCAAAAAACATCAAGCAATTGGGTGAGCAATTTAGTCAGAGCGATAAAGGTCAGTTAACAATTGCCACTACCCATACTCAAGCGCGTTACGCCTTGCCAAATGTGGTCAGCCAATTTAAGCAACGTTTTCCAAAAGTTCATCTAGCACTTCATCAAGGCAGTCCACACGAAATTGTGCAAATGCTATTAGAGGGTCGAGCAGATATTGGAATTGCTACTGAGGCGCTTGATCAATATCCAGAGCTCGTCACCTTTCCTTATTACAGTTGGTACCACACTGTTGTTGTGCCAAAGGGCCATCCTCTTGAGGGTAAGAAGAATTTATCCCTTGAAGATATAGCTGAATATCCAATAGTGACTTATCACGAGGGATTTACTGGTCGAAAATCGGTAGATGAAACTTTCTCCAAAGCTGGTATTACGCCTGACATCGTAATGTCCGCTCTAGATGCTGACGTCATCAAAACATACGTTGAGTTGGGTCATGGTATCGGCATCATTGCATCCATGGCCTATCAAGCAGAGAGAGATACCAAGCTAAGTTTGCTAGATGCAGGAAACCTTTTTGAAACCAATACGACCCGGATTGCATTAAGAAAAGGCTACTTTTTGCGAGGCTTCACCTATGAATTCATAGGGCTTTGCATACCTAATATCAATATGGAAAAGATAATTGCCGCCTTAAAAACGACTAGTGATAATGATTTAGATTAAAACATGTATGGGCTAGGTGGATGGCTGCTATTGGCCGAAAGCAGCCCCTCAGACCATCATCTATTAGGCTGCTATAGAAAATGTGCAGTAATTGCCTACACACTTCCGAGCATGCCCAGCGTTACTTTAAGTAACGCTCAAATTACCAAACCTAACCTTTAGTCTCAAAAGCTAGCTTTTTGTTAGTTTTAGGTTGAGTTTAGGTTCTCTGGTTATGAGAGCAGACATCCAAAGAAAACCATTAAGATTTCAAGAGGTTACGTCTCCTAAATATCGGTGTGTGAGTATTTGTGTGACTAGATTATCAAGATCACAATAAACGCTAGCTCACTC
>Ga0214242_1000267_pt1 | contig 13538 bp, 10 predicted proteins | sample TroBogypolimnion_9_FD_153080 | JGI IMG/M metagenome (GOLD analysis project Ga0214242, IMG submission 153080) | Freshwater microbial communities from Trout Bog Lake, WI - 09SEP2008 hypolimnion | ecosystem: Environmental > Aquatic > Freshwater > Lake > Hypolimnion/Profundal zone | place: Trout...
CAAACTTTGTATGACCGTTATTTCTTGCACATCGAAGAGCGTCGTATTGAAATGCCACAGGCTTTCTTTATGCGCGTCGCGATGGGCTTGTCTTTGAATGAGTTAGATCGTGAACGCCGTGCGATTGAGTTTTATGAAATTCTATCTACATTTGATTTCATGTCCAGTACGCCTACTTTGTTCAACTCAGCAACTACTCGTCCACAACTCTCAAGCTGCTACTTGACTACTGTTGATGACGATCTTGATGGCATCTACGAAGCATTGAAAGAGAATGCATTGCTGTCTAAGTTTGCCGGCGGTTTAGGCAATGACTGGACAAACGTTCGCGCCTTGGGAAGTCATATCAAAGGCACTAACGGCAAGTCACAAGGTGTTGTGCCGTTCTTGAAGGTGGTGAATGACACAGCAGTTGCGGTGAACCAGGGCGGTAAGCGTAAAGGTGCTGTTTGTGCTTATTTAGAAACATGGCATTTAGATATTGAAGAGTTCTTGGAGTTGCGTAAGAACACTGGTGATGATCGTCGCCGTACGCATGACATGAATACCTCCAACTGGATTCCTGACCTGTTCATGAAGCGCGTGATGGAGAATGGCGATTGGACTTTGTTCTCGCCATCCAACACGCCTGATTTGCATGACAAATACGGTAAAGCATTTGAAGAGGCTTACGTTGCTTATGAGCAAAAAGCTGATCGTGGTGAATTGAAGCCTTTCCGCAGAATTCCAGCGCAACAATTGTGGCGCAAGATGTTGGGAATGCTGTTTGAAACTGGTCATCCATGGATTACTTTCAAAGATCCTTGCAACATTCGTAGCCCACAGCAGCATATTGGCGTTGTTCACTCATCTAACTTATGTACTGAGATCACCCTCAATACCAACGAGAGCGAAATTGCCGTATGTAACTTGGGTTCTGTGAACTTAACTGCTCACATGACTACCGATGCTTCAGGCAAGATGATTTTGGATCACGAGAAGCTCCAAAAAACCATTCGCACTGCAATGCGCATGTTGGATAACGTGATTGATATTAATTACTACGCAGTAGCGAAGGCGCGTAATTCAAACTTGAAGCACCGCCCAGTCGGTATGGGCATCATGGGCTTCCAGGATTGCTTGCATATGCAACGGATTCCTTATGCAAGTGATGAGGCTGTGAAGTTTGCCGATTCTTCCATGGAAGCAGTGTGTTACTACGCTTATCAAGCGTCTAACGAATTGGCTGAAGAGCGTGGCGTGTACAGCACTTATAAGGGTTCATTGTGGGATCGTGGCATCCTGCCGCAGGATTCGGTTGCTTTGCTAGCGCAAGAGCGCGGTGGTTATCTTGAGGTGGATAGCTCTTCCACCATGAATTGGGATGGTTTGCGGGCGCGTATTAAGCAACACGGTATGCGCAACTCCAATTGCGTCGCCATTGCGCCAACTGCAACGATTTCTAACATTATTGGTGTATCTGCTTGTATCGAGCCTACATTCCAGAACTTGTTTGTGAAATCCAACCTTTCTGGTGAGTTCACAGTAGTAAACGAGTACTTGGTGCGTGATCTGAAGGATCGCGGCCTCTGGGATGAAGTCATGATTGCCGACTTGAAGTACTTTGATGGCACTTTATCCAAAATCGATCGTATTCCACAAGATTTACGCGATTTGTATGCAACTGCATTTGAAGTTGAGCCAAGTTGGCTAGTTGAGGCCGCTTCACGTCGTCAGAAGTGGATTGACCAAGCGCAGTCACTGAACATCTACATGGGTGGTGCCTCTGGCAAGAAATTAGATGACACCTATAAGTTGGCGTGGTTACGTGGCTTAAAGACAACTTATTATCTCCGCACCATGGCTGCAACACACGTTGAGAAATCAACAGTTGCTAGTGGTCAGTTGAATTCAGTTTCCAGTGGTGGCGGTGTCAATGGAACAGATGCAGCGGCAGCTCAAGAGGCAGATGGCCCAGTTTGCACAATGCGTCCAGGTGATGCTGGATTTGAAGAATGTGAAGCATGTCAGTAAGCCATTTGCTTACTGATTTGAAATAGAAGAATTAGGAGAAAGTTATGTTGAATTGGGAAGAGGAAGTTGCTCCAGCGTTAGCGAAAGCTGGGCTTGCACCGCAACCGGTAGCAGCGGAGCCACAACGTCCACAGCCAGACCAAGTTGCAATGGCACCCCAAGTTGCTGCACCTGCAGCATTAGAGGCTGCGTCACTGTCAGGTGGTGTTGCACATCGCGTGAATGCTGCTGATAAGCGCGTGATTAATGCCAAGACAGACGTTAATCAACTGGTTCCATTTAAATATAAGTGGGCTTGGGAAAAATATTTAGCTGGTTGTGCAAACCATTGGATGCCACAAGAGATCAATATGAATCGCGATATCGCGCTTTGGAAAGATCCAAATGGTTTAACGGAAGATGAACGCCGGATTATTAAGCGTAATCTCGGTTTCTTCACTACAGCAGATTCTTTGGCTGCAAACAATATTGTTTTGGGTACTTATCGCCACATTACCGCCCCAGAATGCCGCCAATACCTATTGCGTCAGGCTTTTGAGGAGGCGATTCATACTCATGCCTATCAATATATTGTGGAATCTTTGGGTTTAGACCAGAGCGAAATCTTCAATGCGTATCACGAGATTGATTCAATTCGCGCTAAAGATGAGTTCTTAATTCCGTATATTGACGTGCTGACCAATCCAAATTTCAAGACTGGCACATTAGAAACGGATCAAACATTACTGCGTTCGCTCATTGTTTTTGCCTGCGTAATGGAAGGATTATTCTTTTATGTTGGTTTTACGCAAATACTTGCAATGGGTCGTCAAAATAAAATGACGGGTGCTGCTGAGCAGTATCAATACATCCTTCGTGATGAGTCAATGCACTGCAATTTTGGTATCGATTTGATTAATCAAATTAAGCTGGAGAACCCGCAGTTATGGACTTCCGCGTTCAAAGATGAGATCAAAGCGATCTTCGAAAAAGCAGTCGAATTAGAGTACCGTTATGCCGAAGATACGATGCCTCGTGGAGTACTCGGATTGAACGCTCCGATGTTCAAAGGCTACCTAAGATACATCTGTAATCGCAGATGTTTGCAAATAGGACTTGACGCCATGTTCCCAAATGAAGAGAATCCATTCCCATGGATGTCAGAAATGATTGATCTGAAAAAAGAACGAAACTTTTTTGAGACACGCGTTATTGAGTATCAAACTGGTGGTGCGCTAAGTTGGGAGTAGTACAGTAATCAAAAGCGTATCGCCGGCTTAATAGGAGATTAGACGGTTGGATAGTTTTAAAGGTCAGCAAAACCAGGCGCAAATCCGAAAACCCTTGCTCAAGGGTTTCTGGACTACTCTCTCTATTTTTTCCAGCAAATTCAAAAAGCCGTTGTCCTTTGGGGCCACGGCTTTTTTTCCAAGATTCATTAGCGTGCAGCACTTAGCATCAAGCCGCGCGCCGATGAATGGCTCGCTCGTCTACTCCAATATGCCGCAAGGCAAGGCGGAAATGAATGGTCGGGTCTTCTTAATCGGTAGTTTGTACTAATCTTCACGTGAAGGAGCATTACTATGGCAATCGCCAAAAAGAAACCTGCTGCAAAGAAACCAGCTGCTAAAAAAGTAGCTAAGAAGCGTCCTGCTGCTAAAAAAGCTGCTGCTAAAAAGCCAGCTGCTAAAAAAGTAGCTAAGAAGCGTCCTGCTGCTAAAAAAGCTGCTGCTAAAAAGCCAGCTGCTAAAAAAGTAGCTAAGAAGCGTCCTGCTGCTAAAAAAGCTGCTGCTAAAAAGCCAGCTGCTAAAAAAGTAGCTAAAAAGAAGCCAGCTGCTAAAAAAGTAGCAAAAAAGCGCGTAGCAAAAAAAAAGTAAGTAAGCCTGCTGCGAAGAAAGCGGGCAAAGCTGTAAAAAAGCCCGTGGCTAAGAAAGCCGCTACTTCAACTACGTTGAATCCAGCTGCTGCCTGGCCCTTCCCAACTGGCACACGTCCTTAAGTTTCGACTTATAGACGGGTGAAGTTTAAAGGGGTCTCTCACGAGACCCCTTTTCTATTGCTGGTTGCAGATTGAGTTAGCTTAGGTGGCTAAAGAACTTAAAAACTAAACCCAAAGGCTGTTTTGAACTGAGCGGCGATTTCATCTTGGCTGATTTGGTGATTTTGTGGCCCTTGATGGGTAATCTTGATTGAACCCATGAGACTGGCTAGCCGACCTGTTGTCTCCCAATCCATGCCATTTTCCAAACCAAACAGTAATCCACCCCGAAATGCGTCGCCACAACCAGTGGGATCAACCACTTTTGAGGCTGGTACTGGCGGAATCGCTAGGCATTTACCTTTTGAGTAGATATCTGCCCCTTCGGCACCCTTGGTGACGATTAATGCCTCGACACGTTCTGCTACTTTGGGTAAATCAAGCCCAGTTCTTTGTGAAAGCATTTCACCTTCGTAATCATTGACTGCTAAATAGCTGGCGAGATTGATTAATTCCAACAGTTCAGGCCCATTAAACATTGGCAAACCTTGGCCTGGGTCAAATACAAATGGAATGCCTGCTTCAGCTAGCTGATGGCAGTGCTCCCACATTCCTTGGCGACCATCTGGTGCCACAATGCCGAACTTTGCCGCGCCTTTAGAGTTTTTGTTACGCTCTGCAACCACTGCCGCGACTTGGTTAAGGTGCGATTCACCCATTGCGCCTGGATGAAAAGCAGTAATTTGATTATTCGCTTGATCTGTTGTGATCATTGCTTGCGCAGTAAATGCTTGCTCAATTTGCCGAATATGACTTGCATCGATCTGTAATTGCTGTAGACGTTCTAGGTAGGGCGCGGCATCACCACCGACAGTCGCCATGATGATAGGGTCGCCGCCTAAGAGACTCAGGTTATAAGCAATATTGCCAGCGCAGCCACCGAATTCACGGCGCATTGTGGGGACTAAGAAGGCCACATTCAGAATATGAATTTGTTCAGGCAGGATTTGATCGGCAAATTTGCCTTCAAAGTTCATGATGGTGTCGTAGGCGATAGAGCCACAGATCAAGCTAGCCATAAATTAGTTTCCATTGGTGAGATGAGGAGATGGGGTTGTAGATTGAGGATAAAAAACTCTGACACGATAGCCAGCAGTGTTTTGCGACAAGGCAATAGGTAGATCTGAGTGAATGATTTCACCTGCAGGGGCGCCTTCACGTAAAAAATCGGGATGTGACTCTTGCCAATTTGCTGGCAGCCACTCTTTTGGTGAGAATTGAATCGATTTCAGCTCAGATTCATCTGCATCCGTCAGAGAAATTTCTAAATACGGCCACAAAATATTGATTGCAAGTCGATTTTGTATTTCAACTTGCAGCGTGGATTGATTTGCGGGCGTTTTAAGCGCCTCTGGCGAGTTTTCTAGTGCAAGGTTGGCCGAGATTATTTTCCACGCAGCAAAATCGCTCACAGGCCGATTAATGCACCCTAGTGAACGACATAATTTTTCATCAAACTGTTGCAGTAGAGAAAATGTGGTCACTGCAACGGCATTAGATGTGCCATCAACACGAGGTGCAAGTATAGGTAGCAATGAATTTCTTGAGATGTGCTCACCAAAAGCGACTAACAACACGAAAAACAGCCCAAGAAGGATAGCTTTTAGGCTTAGCTTAGAACTTTTTTTTTGAGCCTGCCCAGAAATGCTGCTCTTGCTGTCGGCATTCAGGGTTCCGTGCAAGCAAACCCAGCCTTCACTTTCTTTCCAAACAGAAAGTGTTAACCACTGGCTATAGGTTGCGATCACCTCTTCCGCTTGCCGAGCCAATACGCCAGATAAAACAATTTGACCGCCTGCACGCATCTTATTTACCAGTGCAGGCGCAAGAACTTGTAGTGGATTGGCCAAAATATTCGCCATCACGATGTCGTATTTAGCTTCTGCCGCTAGTTCCGTCGCATTTTCGTTGGGCAAAACAAAGCTGATGATAGTGTGATTAATTTCGGAATTGCTGCGGGCAGCTACCATCGCTTGAGGATCAATATCTGTACCAACAACGGGAGCACAACCGAGTTTTGCAGCAGCAATGGCCAAAATACCTGATCCACAGCCGTAATCGAGCAAGCTTTGGCTCTGAAGATTTTTGTGTTCTTCTAACCAGAGCAAACAAAGATGCGTCGTTGGATGGCTGCCGGTGCCAAATGCTAATCCTGGGTCTACTGCTAAGCAGATTGCATTGGGGTCGCTCGGAGCATCATGCCAAGAGGGCACCACCCAAATGCGTTTGCCAATCTGTATTGGCGCAAATTGACTTTGCGTTAAGCGCACCCAATCTTGATCTTCAACCTGCTTTTCTTGAGGAATGGCAAGTTTGAAGCCAGCATCCTCCAGAGATGCAAGCAGATTGGGAATGAATTCTGTAGCGCCTGAATCATCAATCTCTGGATTGAACAAGGCTGTTACAGACGAGCGATCCCAGGCTTGTACTTCTGGAGAGAGGCCGGGTTCGCCGTAAAGCGGGTTTTCATCATAGCCACCCGCAGCGTCATCCTCAACGGTTACGGAAAGCGCGCCGAGCTCGAGCAGTACATCACCCAAGGGTTCTGCAATTTCAGCAGGGACCGTGAAAACTAGTTCACGGTAAGACATGTGCATCCCATATGGATCTGAGGTGCCTTAAGACTTGCCGCGACTGGCGGCTTGTTCTTCTAGGCGATGCTCTAGGTAATGAATGTTGGTGCCGCCTTCTATGAAGTTTGGATCGAACATGAGTTCGCGGTGTAGAGGTACATTGGTTGTGATGCCATCAATCACCATCTCAGAAAGGGCAATTTGCATACGGCGAATCGCTTGTTCGCGAGTATTGCCGTAAGCAATCAACTTTCCGATCATAGAATCATAGTTTGGTGGAACCATATAGCCACTGTAGGCATGCGAATCAACACGGATACCGGGGCCACCAGGCATATGCCATGAACCAATTCGGCCAGGGCTAGGAGTGAACTTGAATGGATCTTCAGCATTCAGACGACATTCAATGGCGTGACCGCGGAAGACGATGTCTTTTTGTCGGTATGCCAGCTTGAGGCCTGCAGCAATGCGAATTTGCTCTTGAACGATATCTACCCCAGTGATCATTTCGGTGACGGGATGCTCAACCTGTACGCGAGTATTCATTTCAATGAAAAAGAACTCACCGTTTTCATATAGAAATTCGAATGTACCGGCGCCGCGATAACCAATTTTTCTACAGGCTTCCGCACAACGCTCACCAATTTTGGCGATCAAACGACGATCAATGCCAGGGGCTGGTGCTTCCTCAATCACTTTTTGGTGACGACGCTGCATAGAGCAGTCGCGCTCACCTAACCAAATCGCATTGCCATGGGTGTCAGCTAAGATTTGAATCTCTACGTGGCGAGGTTTTTCAAGAAACTTCTCCATGTACACCTCTGGATTACCAAAGGCGCGACCAGCTTCTTCCTTGGTCATGTTTACGGCGTTAATTAAAGCCGCTTCAGTGTGGACAACGCGCATACCGCGTCCACCACCACCACCTGCAGCTTTGATGATGACTGGATAACCAACCTTCTTGGCGGTGGCAATGATTTCTTTTGGATCATCCGGTAAAGCACCTTCAGATCCTGGAACACAAGGCACCCCAGCTTTAATCATGGCGCGTTTCGCAGAAACTTTATCGCCCATGATTCGAATGGATGCTGCCGTAGGTCCAATGAATGCGAAACCTGATTTTTCTACACGTTCAGCAAAGTCAGCATTTTCAGAGAGGAAGCCATAACCAGGATGGATGGCTTCAGCATCAGTGACTTCAGCCGCTGAAATAATGGCGGGCATATTCAAATAACTCAGTGGAGAAGGTGCTGGCCCGATGCAAACAGCTTCATCAGCCAGCTTGACGTATTTGGCTTCCTTATCTGCTGTCGAATACACCACAACGGTTTTAATCCCCAACTCGCGGCACGCTCGTTGGATGCGGAGAGCAATTTCTCCCCGATTGGCAATCAGAATCTTATCGAACATATCGGCTCTGAGTTAGGTAAAGGTAAATGGGCGAATGCGTGGAGTCAGCATTACGCAATGATGAAAAGTGGTTGATCAAATTCAATACCTTGACCGTTTTCACACAGAATTTGTTTAATGACACCCGCTTGTTCAGCTTCGATTTCATTGAGAAGTTTCATTGCCTCAATAATGCAAAGTGTTTGTCCCACAGCTACGGTGTCGCCAATTTTTACAAAGTCAGGGGATTCTGGGTTGGGCGCACGATAGAAGGTGCCCACCATAGGTGAGCGCGCCACAAAACCGGTTTCAGCAGGCGGCGCGTCGGGAACAGAGGCGGCTTGTGCTGGAGCGGCGCTAGCTGGAACTGCAGCCTGAATGCTGTGAGTTGGATTCGCGTAAACAACTTGACCCATGCCTTGAGCGCCTGAGCCAGCGTTCACGATGCGAACACGATCTTCGCCTTCATTGACTTCGAGTTCAGAAATGCCTGATTCAGAAACGAGATCAATCAGGGTTTTGAGTTTTCTAAGATCCATGGAAGTACTTCCTCTCTTATGATGCTGAAATTATTTTTGTAAACGTGTAATAGCTGCTTGCAGGGCTAATTCATAGCCGATAGCACCAAGACCGCAAATGACGCCGGTCGCTATGTCTGACAAATAGGAATGCTTACGGAACTCTTCACGTTGGTGAATGTTGGACAAGTGCACTTCCGTAAAGGGAATTGCTACGCCAGCAAGTACGTCGCGCAGGGCAACACTGGTGTGGGTAAAGGCGCCTGGGTTAATGATGATGAAATCAACCCCATCCTGTTTAGCCTTCTGAATGCGGTCAATTAACTCGCCTTCATGGTTGCTTTGATAGGTATTCAGGTCGACTGCGTGAGCTTTGGCGATCTCACCAAGCTTTTGGTGGATGTCATCCATGGTTGTTTTGCCATAAACCTCTGGCTCACGACTTCCCAAGAGATTGAGATTAGGACCTTGAATTACGAGAATTGAAGTATTTTTCGACATAGATCGATATTTTTAGAGGCAGTTAGGTTCAGTAAGTGAATTAGGCTTTTGGGCTACAACTGCTTGCTTGATGAAAATGACACCCCATCAAACACAAGGGAAGTATACCTTTCTAGGAGCTTTAAAAGTCCGAAAAGGATGATTAAATACCCTAATTTAAGGAAATTAGTAGCCTCAAAAGCTGAGCTTGGTAAAAAATCTGCTTCATTTTTAAGCGGATTGGAGGATTCCAATACCCACTATCTTTTATTAAATGACGATAAAAGTTCTTATAAAGCAGATTTAATGCTATTTCTGAGCTCTTCTTCGTTAATTCTGCCTAATTTACTAAATAGCACTTTGCCAGAGGGTGATAGCAAAACTGTGTAAGGCAGGGCAGACTGAGTATTGCCCAGGGCTTTATACATTTGACTGCCATTCATTCCGCCCATGGCAATAGGGTAAGAAACCGGGGTCTTTTTCAGAAATTCGCGTACGTTAGATGGAGAATCGATGGCGATGCCGACAAATAAGACATTTTTATTAGAAAATTCCCATTGAAGTTTCTCTAATTCAGGCATTTCTTCAACGCAAGGGGGGCACCAGGACCCCCAAAAGTTCACCACAAGAACTTTTCCTTGCCAATCTTTGCTATCGAGCACTTTTCCGTCTGGTGATTGCCATTCGTTAGCAAAAAAAGCCTTTACTGCGGGCTCGCTCACCAACCCTGTTTTGGAAATCCAGGGCGAACTAAAGATACCTGCTAGAAGCGCTAAGAGGCTAATTCCGCTGATCACAATCCATTGTCTTCGGTTCACTGCAAGTCCTTCGCTAAAATTCGCCAATGCATATTCATATCTTAGGCATTTGCGGCACATTCATGGGCGGCATTGCCGCAATCGCTCGTCAGGCTGGACATCGCGTTACTGGTTGCGACGCCAACGTGTATCCACCAATGAGCACGCAGCTTGAATCTCAAGGGATTGAGCTCATCGAGGGGTATTCGCCCGATCAATTATTACAGTTTGAGTCCATGCCTGATTTATTTGTGATCGGCAATGTGGTTTCTCGTGGGAATCCATTGATGGAGGCCATTTTGAATCAAGGCTTGCCATACACATCTGGCCCTCAATGGTTGGGTGAGCAAGTCTTATTTGGCAGACATGTTTTGGCAGTAGCAGGAACGCATGGCAAGACAACTACCTCTGCGATGCTTACTTGGATTTTAGAATTCAATGGTTATAAGCCAGGGTATTTAATTGGTGGAGTGCCACTCAATTTCACGGTGTCAGCCCGCTTAGGTGAGAGTCAATATTTTGTAATCGAGGCAGATGAATACGACACAGCTTTTTTTGATAAGCGCAGTAAGTTTGTTCATTACCGACCGCGCACTGCCTTATTAAATAATTTGGAATTTGATCACGCAGATATTTTTGCCGATCTTGCGGCCATTGAAACCCAGTTCCACCATCTCGTGCGTACCGTTCCTAGCGATGGTCTATTAGTGGTGAATGGCGAGGAGCCTGCGCTAGAGACGGTGATCACTCGTGGTGCTTGGGCCCCAATAGAGCGCTTTGGCCAAGATGCTAAAAATGAATGGTCTTTTATTTCTCAAGCAGCTGATGGTTTTGTGGTGGTTAAGAGTGGCAAAGAAGTGGCGACTGTCACCTGGGCTCCTGACTCAGGGGTGATGGGCACACACAATCAACTCAATGCCTTGGCAGCAATTGCATCAGCACATCACGTTGGTATAGCTCCGGTGGATGCAGCACGCGCCTTGGCGGAATTTAAGAATGTGAAGCGTCGCTTAGAAACAATCGGTATGGCAAATGACATCACTGTTTACGACGACTTTGCACATCACCCAACCGCTATTACTACTACGGTGGATGGTTTACGTCGTCGGGTGGGGACAGCTCGTATTCTGGCTGTCTTAGAGCCACGTTCTAACACGATGAAGCTCGGTGTGATGAAGGCTCAGTTACCAAATAGCTTGCAAGCGGCTGACAAAGTTTTTGCCTTTGGCGCCAGCTCTGGCAAAGAATCTTTGGGCTGGGATCTCAATGAGGTACTGTCTCCCCTGAATGCTAAACAGCTTAATAAGGCAAAAGCATTTGATGAGTTAGATGCTTTGGTTCTTGCTGTTGCTGAAGAAGCTAAACCAGGCGACCACATACTCGTGATGAGTAATGGTGGTTTCGGCGGTGTCCATCAAAAAATATTAAAAGCACTAGAAGGTAAAAAATGAGCAAGAGATTACAAGATAAAGTAGCCATCATTACGGGTGCGGCTAAAGGCATTGGTTTTGCAACAGCACAGCGCTTTGCACAAGAGGGCGCTAAGGTGATCATTGCTGATATCAATCTAGATGCTGTCAAAGCTGCGGCTGCGCAGATAGCAGGCGCTGAGGCCTATGCTATGAATGTCACCGACCGTGCCAGCATTCAGGCGGTGGTAGATCACATCATGCAGCAGCATGGCCGTATTGATATTTTGGTGAATAACGCTGGCATTACACAAGATGCACGTTTAGTCAAAATGACCGAAGCGCAATTCGATTCAGTGATTGACGTGAATCTCAAAGGTGTTTTCAACTGCACACAACTCGTGGTACCGCATATGCTTGAAGCTGGCTCTGGAGCGATTGTGAACGCTTCAAGTGTGGTCGGTCTGTATGGTAATTTTGGGCAAACAAATTATTCCGCAACGAAATTTGGGGTGATTGGATTTACCAAGACTTGGGCGCGTGAACTGGGCCCGAAAGGCATTCGGGTCAATGCGGTATGTCCAGGATTTATTGCCACCGAAATGGTCAAGGCCATGCCGGAAAATATTCTGCAAGATATTGAAAGACGTTGTTGGCTTGGCCGTCTAGGTACGCCAGAAGAGATGGCGAATGTGTATTTGTTCTTGGCGAGTGATGAAGCAAGCTATGTGAATGGTGTTGCACTTGAGGCCAGCGGCGGGATTTCACTGTAAGCATGTATCTTTTATATGAGGAAGGTGGCGACATTAAGATTGCCACGGTCCAGTCTGCATCTGGTGCAGGGGATGCTGAGTCATGGCAGGCAACTAGCCTGTCTGGAAAAAAGATCAAGCTAAAAGCCAAAGAGGTTTGGTTGCGTTTTGAAAAGCCCGAAGCTCAAGCTGTAATGGATCAAGCTTCTGCCTTATCTAAGGAAATTGATTTGCAATTCCTATGGGATTGCGCCCCAGAAGAAGAGTTTGGTCTTGTAGATGTTTCGAAAGAATATTTTGGAGATCAAGCGGCGATTCCTCAGCAAGTATCTCTAGCGATTGCTTTGCAAAGCGCCCCCGTCTTTTTTCGGCGCAAAGGCCGCGGCCGTTTTCAGAGAGCGCCTCTGGAACAATTACAAGCTGGATTGGCCGCTTTAGAGCGTAAGCAAAAAGAACTCGATCAACAAGGTATCTGGCAACAAGAATTAATCGCCGGCGCATTTCCTGAAGCCCTAAAGTCTCAAGCGAAGCAATTACTGTTCTCCCCAGATAAAAATACTTCTGCTTACAAAGCCTTGATTGCAGCTTGTACGCAAACGGGTGAATCGCCAGCTCAGTTAATGATCCGCTGTGGAGCAATTAGCTCACCTTTGGATTATCACCAAGGCATGTTTCTCAAGGCGTATTTCCCTAGTGGCGCCGCTCACCATGAAAGCCATGTGGTCGATACCGCTGCTTATGATGCAGTCGTTGCTGAATTGCCATTGGCTGAGGTGAGCGCTTTTTCCATTGACGATTCTGGTACGACAGAAATCGATGATGCTTTATCAGTAACGGCGCTTTCTGATGGAGTTCACCGTATTGGTGTGCACATCGCCGCTCCGGGTCTGGTCATTAATCGAGATGATGCTTTAGATCAGCTTGCGCGTAACCGCATGTCTACCGTGTATTTTCCTGGCGATAAGATCACAATGCTACCGGATTCGGTGATTGCTCAATTCTCTTTGGATGAGGGCAAGCCTTGCCCGGCCTTATCGATTTATGTGGATATTGATGTACAAGGTCAGATTCTTGAAGGTTCACTCCAGATGCGTGCTGAGTTGGTGCCGATTGGAGCCAACTTGCGCCTCGAGAATCTTGAAGACAAGGTTAGCGAAGCTAGCTTGGGGGATGAGTCAAGCGACTATCCCTATCGCCAAGAATTAGCGATCTTGTGGGGCGCTGCAAAACATCTGCACGCACAACGTCAAGAGAAGCGCATTGCTAATGGCTTGCGTGCTGAGCAGTTGGGGGTGATTGATCCCAACGCTTTGGCAAGAGATTTTCATTTTCAGATTAAAGAGGTCGATGGCGTGGAGCGGGTAGAAATTACGCCACGACAACGCGGTTCGATCTTGGACACCATCGTTGCTGAGTGGATGATTTATTGCAACAGCGCTTCGGGACGCTTATTGGCGGACCATGGCTTGCCTGCACTGTTTCGGACCCAAAAAGGTTGGGGCCCATTACGCACTCGTATGCAAACCACTCCAGGGCCTCATGAAGGTTTGGGACTCGATTATTACGCTTGGAGTACTTCACCACTGCGTC
>Ga0214242_1000310_pt1 | contig 12527 bp, 11 predicted proteins | sample TroBogypolimnion_9_FD_153080 | JGI IMG/M metagenome (GOLD analysis project Ga0214242, IMG submission 153080) | Freshwater microbial communities from Trout Bog Lake, WI - 09SEP2008 hypolimnion | ecosystem: Environmental > Aquatic > Freshwater > Lake > Hypolimnion/Profundal zone | place: Trout...
AAAAATGGGCTTTAATGGCGCCGCGTAGGGCATTCGTAAGCATAATCTCATCCGCCATTGAAACATCATTAATACTCAGGTTAGCTTCACGGGCATTTAGAGAGGGGTTGGCAAGCAGGGCGGCTCGCATTACCCCAGGTAAAAGACCAGCAGAAACAGGCGGCGTTAGCCAGGCAGAGCTACCTCTGGGTTTAACAAAAATACTAGTCCTACCACCCTCGGTTACATAGCCTTGCTCATTCACAAAAAGAGCATCAAAACCGCCTAACTGAACCGCTTTCTGCCACGCCTGGTCATAAAGATGGCGATTACTGATCTTATGACGCAATAAAGTATCTCCAGAAAACATCGTTACAGCACCAGGGAGAATATTTTTAGCCCAGAATATTTTTACTGGTTCATTTATTGCATTAAGGACATCGCTTGTCACTGAAAGCTCACCATTTGAGGAGAGGTCCAGCCTTAATCGATAAGACAAATCTTTGTCTAATGAAACGCACGTAGTGAGTACAAATTTCTCTGCAGACACTAAATCAAAAGCAATTCTGAGTGCGCGAGCAGAGGCTTGCATGCGCTCAAGATGTTCTCGAAGTCGAAGCGGAGCACCCTTAGAAACTGCAATCGTTTCAAATAAACCCATCGAACTTGGAAGATCCATAAGAAAGGCCGCTTTAATCTGGCACTCATGCCACTCTTGGCTTGCATCAGAGTCATTGGTTATGCCTGCACCAATTCCAAGGGTGAAGTGAGATGCATGAGATTTTAAATCTTGCTCAATTTCTACTGTGCGAATTGGAACGCTAAAGGCAAAATTGCCATTAGGGTCCAGCCAACCAAGGGCGCCACAATAATAGCCGCGATCCTCGGCTTCTAACTCCTGGATAATTTCCATACTGCGTTTCTTGGGGGCGCCTGTAACAGAGCCACATGGAAAGACTGCTGTAAAAATATCAAACAGGCTTGTATCTGGTTTGATTTGACCTTCCACGGTAGAGGTCATTTGCAATACATCGCCATGTCTAGCCACTTCAAACAAGTTTGGAACGAAGACACTTCCTGGTAAAGAGATGCGACTCAGATCATTGCGCAGCAGATCAACAATCATGACATTTTCTGCCTGATTCTTAGGATCATCTGATAGCGAGCTTGCTACTGAAGATAAAGCACTAGCTGTGCCTTTCATGGGCATTGCTTTTAAGGTGTTGCCATCACGCGCAATAAAAAGTTCTGGAGATTGCGACAGTAAAAAGTGACCCTCATGTTCTATGTAGGCACCAAATCGACCGGGCTGACGATCTCTTAAGCGGCTATAGAGGCTGAGTGGAGCGCCATAAGTCTTGCCGGTAATCCGGTAGGTGTGATTGATCTGATAGCTATCGCCACTACGAATATATTCCTGAATACTGTCAATGTCCTCAGCATATTGGCTCTCATCCATTGAGGCTTTAACATCCAGCACCCCAGCACTTGCTTGGGAGTGATCCAGTAAAGCCAGCTGACTAGAAATGGAGTTGTCTACATCATGTTTAGACAGTTTTCTGAAATCCGTAAAAGACCAAGCCTCAATGAGGGGGTGCGGATTATCCGAATGATTGACTCGTGCAGCTAACTTATGTATTAACCGACCCATTTCGTAAGCAAACGCTGAGACGACATATTCACCTCTAGATAATGCGGCGGATATTTCTATAAAGCAGACTTTTATCGCCTTTAAATCTTGATCGGGATTACCGCTGGGTAACACGCGCCAGTGATGAAGCGCGTTTTCATAGAGGCGGCTAGTGGGGCAGGCCGCGGTGCTTTGCGCATCATCGAGCAAAATCATCGCGGCTGACCTAGTGGATTTTGATTACTTCAGAATCGTGGCAGATTCAATGGTGACGGTCTTACTTGGAACATCAGCCATCCTGCCCATACGTGGAGCAGGCGCAATCATGGTTGGTACCTTGCGAATAGCATCAATCGTTTGTGTCCCAGAGATTGCCTTACCGAATACGGTATAGCCATTACCCATGGCGTTAGGGTAGTCCAATCCCGCGTTGTCTTTCACATTAATAAAGAACTGTGAGGTTGCAGAATCGGGATCAGAAGTACGAGCCATTGCAATCGTATAGATATTATTTTTAAGACCATTCTGCGCTTCAGAAACCACTGGTGCATCGGTTGGTTTTTGATTGAGGTCTGCAGTAAAGCCGCCACCCTGAATCATGAAGCCATCAATGACGCGATGAAAGATTGTGCCGTTATAAAAACCGCTCTTGACGTAATTTAAGAAGTTAGTAGTAGTCTTGGGGGCCTTAACGTCATCTAATTCCACAACGAAGTTACCCATCGTCGTTTTGAATTCAACTTTCGGCCCGGCAAAAGCTATTTGGTTGACTATACAGTTAATAATAAAAAAAAGAGAGGCAAAAATTTTACGCATGAAAATCCCTTTAGATGAAATAAATTATATAGATTAGTTTGATAGCGACCTTACGCACCGAACAGCTAGTTGAAAGGACTTAAAAGCCAGAAGTGGAGTGCCACCTCCACCAGATGCAAAGTAATTTAGCCAAGCGCTATTGGTTGGGTTTACCGAGTATTCTGTGGAGCTCCAGTAGTATCCGTTTAAGGATACGATACTGGAATCTACTAAATTTGATTGAATATCTTGCGTGGCTGCATTGCAGATTGCAGGAGTGTATGTGGGCGCTTTATTTAACTCGCATATAGCTGGCAAATACCAATCCCCATAACCATTAATTGTAGATTTGCAGAGGCCGGCGGCATAATTGCTATAAGGCGTTGTTAAATAGCTGGAAACAATTTGAGTGGTATCGCAGTTTCCATCGTAGGCTCCATTACATGGAGAGCTAGTATCTTCACTAATACCTAAATTAATATATGTTGTGCTCCATTGAGAGGGGCCCGACTGATCTGAGAGGGCCAAAACCTTCCCGCCAATACTACTGGTAGAAGCGGTGCTGTCATCTATCGAAAATAGATAGCCAGATTGATAGATACTGCCATAAGCCAGAATGTAGACGTTGGCATTCAGACTATTGGTATTAGAGCCAGCAATTGTAAATACGCTTGGCAGGGCTGCTGTGCCGGCAGAGGCGACGGGGCTTGCTGTGGATCCTGGTGAAATTGTGATGTTACAAGATGAAGCTGGAGCCAAGCTTGCACTGCAGGTAGATGATTTAGTCGTGCCTGTTGGTAGGGTTGGGCTAGTCGAGACGCTTATATTCAAGGCTGGGTTCTGTCCAGTATTTGTAACAATAAAGGTTCGGACTACTCCACTGGTTTTTAGGGCTAATGTCGATGTACTCAAGGATAAGGATGTTGTGCCGGGTGAATTGTTTGTGCAGCTAATAGAAATTGAAGTGACATTTGCTGTGACGTTGGTTCCTGAAGCATTTGAGAGTACACAGGTTTGACTGTTTGGTTGTGCTGTAATGGTGACGTTGTATTGACCGCCTTGATTTATTGGAGTTGTAAAAGTAAATGTGCCAGATGATGAGATGATCAACTGATCAGTAGAATTATTCTTCACAGTAAGGGAGCCATTTAAGCCAGATGTTGTACCGCCGATGGAGTATGTAACGGTTGCTGGTGTAGGAGTTGGGCTCGGTGTTGGCGTGGGGACAACAGCATTCGTATCTGAGCTTCCGCCACCACAGGCAGTCAATAGGAATGAAAAGCCAGCTAACATGATTGCCAAAAATACCTTTTTCATTTCAACAATCTCCATTAAATATATTTTGTAGTCTTTAAAAGAATACCCCAATTAAGCAGTTAGTCTTATATGTTAATTAAGCCGTTAGGAACATTACCAGCATAGGCATAAGAAGCTTCTTCAAACATTCCCGGTTTTGCAAGATAGTCTAAAACCCAATCAATGGTGTCAACACCCCAAAAGCAGTGTTGATTCACGACTAGGGCTGGTACACCAAACGCACCATCGGCTTTGGCTTGACTAGTATTGGCAATCAGCTTCGCTTTAACTTCTGGATCCTCGGGTTTGGGTGTATCCGCAGGAAGACCTAGGTAGCTACAAAATTGTGGCCAAGACAGATTGGGATCCTTGCCTTCTACCCAAACATAATCAAAAGCACGTTCAACCATCGCCCAATCTGCGTTCTGCTCAACTAAGAGTCGTTGCGGGGCAACTGTCATAAACGGATGATGCTCTGGAAAGCGAATGGGAATGCCAAGCTTCTCAGCTTGCCATACACAGAACTGATAGGTATGTGGACGTTTAGCAGCAACTTCTCCTGGGCCTACGTTTTCTGTTGCCCTGAGTAGACCGCCCAATAGAACCGGAATAGGTTTGATGTCTAGCTTATTTTCAAGGCGTTGCCTTTGCTTGACGTAAATATAAGCAAAAGGGGAAATAATGTCGTAGTAAAAAGTAGCCGGGATCTTTGTGCTCATATCATCTTATCCATTATTTCTTAGTGTGCTCTTCATCAAGCTTTTTCAAGAATGCTAACTTCTCTTTGATTTGCGACTCGAGACCACGCTCTACAGGCTCATACCAGTGAGGCTCTTTCATGTCATCAGGCAGGTAAGTTTCACCAGCTGCATAGCCATGGGGTTCATCGTGCGCATAGCGATACGCTTTACCATGCCCCAGCTCTTTCATTAGCCTGGTTGGGGCGTTGCGAAGGTGGTTTGGTACGGGCTTGGATTGGTCGTTTGCAACATAGGCACGAGCGGCATTAAAAGCGTTGTAACTGGCATTGCTTTTTGATGCGACTGCAAGGTAGACAACGGCTTGACCTAAAGCAAGCTCCCCCTCTGGAGAGCCTAATCGTTCATAAGTCTGAGCTGCATCATTCGCTAACTGCATGGCCCTTGGATCTGCGAGACCAATATCTTCCCAAGCCATACGAATAATCCGTCTAGCTAAGTAGCGAGGGTCAGCGCCCCCATCGAGCATGCGACAAAACCAATACAAGGCTGCATCAGGGTTAGAACCTCGCACCGATTTATGCAGAGCAGAGATTTGGTCATAGAACTGGTCACCACCTTTATCAAAACGTCGTGCTTGGGCGCTAAGTGCATTTTCAATAAATGATTGATCAATGATTTTTACTTCGGCATTTGGCGTGAGAACTGCATTGCGAACTTGCTCAACCAAGTTTAGTAGGCGACGAGCATCTCCATCGGCGTTATTAATAAGCGTATCAATAGCTTCAATTTCAAACTCTACATCGGGCATCGTATATTGGTGCGCACGACCAAAGAGAGACTTCAGTTCCTCAGGGGTCAAAGACTTTAGTACATAGACTTGCGCACGCGATAAAAGTGCAGAGTTCACCTCAAAAGAAGGGTTTTCAGTGGTGGCGCCTATAAAGGTGAAGAGGCCTGACTCCACATGGGGCAGTAGGGCATCTTGCTGACTTTTGTTAAAGCGATGAATCTCGTCAACAAACAAAATCGTTTGCTTGCCATACTGATTCATATTCTGCTGGGCTTGTTCAATCGCCTCACGAATCTCTTTTACACCTGCAAGAACTGCCGAGATCGCAATGAACTCGCGGTCAAATGCCTTAGCTGAGAGGCGCGCCAAAGTAGTCTTACCTACTCCAGGAGGTCCCCACAAAATCATGGAGTGAGGTTTGCCAGAAGCAAACGCTAGATTTAATGGTTTGCCACTTGCTAATAAATGAGTTTGCCCAATGACTTCATCAATCGTTTTGGGGCGCAATACTTCCGCTAAAGGTGGAGGCGGTGCGTTTTCAAAAAGATTGCTCATTAAATCAGGCTTGAATAAACAGAATGACTAAGGATGCCCAGGTTAAACAACCAGCTGCTACATAGGTCAAGCGATTCCGCATGGTCATAAATGCAGAGCGCGTAGCTTCATCTGCAAAATAATATTGATAGGTATTTTGATCAATATTGCGTTGAATAATTAAAGTTGAAGCCAATATTAATAAACCTACTGGAATGTATATGTGAAGGGCTAGCCAAGCAACCAGCGCAGGAATGACGCCCCAGATCCAAGCATTTCGGTCTTCCCAACGGTCACCAGCAGGTGTTTTTCCCAAGAGATGCAAGTTAGCACCCCAGTGCAATGCGCCCATAAATGAGGTAATGACGGCACCATAACCAGCAAGAGATTCAGCGCTCAAATAATTGATGGGCGTTGGCGCTAGCTGAACCATGAGAGCTAGCCCTATAAATGGGATGAGACCGGCGTAGCCAAGTTTGCGAACTAGAGGGGGAATGGGATTCACGATTTGGGTGTCTAAGTTAGTGAAGTTCTAAATACTTGTTTAAGTAAATTATTTATCGTAGGTATAAACGCCGCGACCGGTTTTGCGACCGAGATATCCAGCGGCAACCATTTCCCGAAGTAGTGGGCAGGGGCGGTATTTAGAGTCACTGAAGTTTTCAAAATACACCTCCATGACTGCTAAGCAAGTATCTAAACCAATTAAGTCAGCCAAAGCCAAAGGGCCAATCGGTTGATTGCAGCCTAACTTCATACCGGCGTCAATATCTTCTGGGCTAGCTAGTCCTTCAGATAAAACAAAGAAGGCTTCATTAATCATCGGTAGCAAAATACGGTTGACTACAAATCCTGGCGAGTTCTTTACGGTAATAGGCTCTTTGCCAACGCGCTTCGCCATATCAATAATGGCAGCATGAGTTGCATCACTAGTTTGCAGGCCACGAATTACTTCCACCAAAGCCATTAGGGGAGGGGGATTAAAAAAGTGCATACCAATAAAGCGCGCAGGATTGGAATTCAGTGCTGCAAGTTTGGTAATAGATAAAGATGAAGTGTTGGTCGCAATGATGGTGTCCTTACTAACAATCTCATCTACTTGCTTCAAAATCTTTTCTTTAATTGCTTGGTTCTCGGTTGCCGCTTCAATCACTAATCCCAAGCCTTTGAGGTCGGTATAAGAAGTGCTGCCTTTAATGTGTTTGAGTGCGGCTTCTTTTGCCTCGGTGGTGAGCGTTTCTTTTTTGACAAGGCGATCTAGGCTCTTGCTAATTTGCTCAAGACCGCGCTGCACGGCCGCATCATTGATATCAACCATCACTACATCTAGTCCAGAAACTGCACACACTTGCGCGATACCGTTGCCCATCGTGCCTGCGCCGATGACGCCTACCGATTGAATGCCCATCTTATTTCCTCTTTTGATATTGGGTTGAACCAAATAACTGCTCTCTCGCCTTGTTATCATGCAAGGGCTTACGTAATGCTGTTAATACTTCACAGCCACGCTTTACTGCTGGTCGTGCACCAATTTTTTCAAACCACTTTTTGAAATTCGGATACTCATTGATATCAATCCCTTGATTTTTCCAATTTCGCGTCCATGGATAGATTGCAATATCAGCGATTGAATAAGATTTACCGGCGATATAAGGATTTTTTTTCAGTTGACTATCTAGTAATCCATAGATGCGCTTCGCTTCATTCGTATAGCGGTTAATGGCGTATTCAATTTTTTCAGGTGCGTAGAGTCTGAAGTGGTGGTTTTGTCCAAGCATGGGGCCTAAGCCACCCATTTGGAACATTAGCCACTGCAACACCTCATACTTGCCACGCGTATCTTGAGGTAAGAATTTCCCAGTCTTACTAGCCAGGTAGAGGAGGATGGCGCCGGATTCAAAAAGGCTAATTGGCTTGCCATCTGGGCCATCGGGGTCAACGATGGCAGGAATCTTGTTATTCGGGCTGATTTTTAAGAAGTCTGGTTTGAATTGATCGCCAGCGCCAATATCAATGGGATGCGCGATCCAGTCGCGATCTAAGCGATAGCCACATTCTTCCAGCATGATGTGAATTTTATGACCGTTTGGGGTTGGCCAGCTGTAGACATCAATGATATTTTTGGATTTTAGATTTGTCATTTCGTTCTCTATAAAGTTTGTAGGCGCTCCAGGGCTTTGGCGAGAGTTTGTTCTTGTTTTGCAAAACAAAAACGAATCACACCAGACTCAGTAGCTTGATCATAAAAAGCAGAAACAGGAATAGCGGCCACCCCGATTTCAGTAGTGAGCCATTTGCAAAAATCGGCCTCATTCAATTTTGCTTGTGGGATATTTAATGATGAGTAATCAACACACTGAAAGTACGTCCCAGGTGTCGGGAGCAATTTAAATTTTGTCTGACTCAATCCTAATCTAAAAAAGTCTCGCTTCGCTTGGTAAAAGGCTGGCAGATTTAAATAATGATCAGCATTAGAAAGATAGGATGCCAAGCCATATTGCATTGGTGTATTGACTGTGAAGACGTTGAACTGATGAACCTTGCGAAACTCTTTAGTCATGGAGTGCGGGGCAGCGACATAGCCTACTTTCCAGCCAGTTACGTGAAAAGTTTTACCAAAGCTAGAAATTAAAAAACTCCTGGCTGCAAGATCAGGGTGGGAGGCAATGCTATGGTGCTTGGCCCCGTCATAAACCATATGCTCATAAACTTCATCGCTCAGAATCAGCACTGAGGTATTGCGCACCAAAGCTGCTAAACGATCAAGGTCTGGCTTATCCCAAACCATGCCAGTTGGATTGTGAGGGGTGTTAAACAGAATAAGCCGTGTTTTAGGATTAATGGCCTTTGCTAATGAATCCCACGGAATTTCATAAGAAGCTACTTGACCAGATTCATCGCGAGCAACTTCTAATGAAATTGCAATTGTTTTGCCCCCGGCCAAATCAATTGCAGGTCTATAAGAGTCAAATGCTGGCTCGATGATGATAACTTCGTCACCAGGGCCAACGCATGACAGGATGGCTGTAAAAATTGCTTGCGTCCCGCCGGCAGTGATGGTGATTTCAGTATCGGCATCGTAGTGCTGACCATATAAAGTTTTTATCTTCTCACTAACACCATGGCGAAGTTCTGCAACCCCAGCCATTGGGGGATATTGATTGCGATCTGCAAGCATTGCTCCATTTACATCAGCAATGAGTTTGCGATCACAAGGAAAATCCGGAAAGCCTTGTCCAAGATTGATGGCCTGATGCTCGGCAGCCAGCGCAGACATGACAGTAAAGATCGTAGTACCAACTTGGGGTAGGCGACTTGGGAAAGAGGGGGTTTCCAGCGGGATCATGTCGAGGGAGGGTGGCTGTCTGTCTTTTAAAGCGGATATATCTGGTAGTCGCTAGAATGGTAAAAATACATAAACAAATTGTGCCATGCTGATCGTCCTTTCACCTGCTAAATCCTTGGATTACGAGACTCCCGCCAAGGTCAAGGCGCCTACCTTGCCTGAGTTTGCCCCGGAATCCGCCAAGCTGATTGCTGATCTGAAGAAGCTATCCCCGCAAGAAGTGGCCAAACTAATGGGTTTATCTGACCAATTGGCTGTTTTGAATGTCGGTCGCTATCGGGATTGGTCCAAGAAATTCACCGAAGAAAACAGCAAGCCTGCAATCTACGCCTTTAATGGGGATGTCTACGATGGTTTTGACGTTAAAACCCTAGATGCCAAGTCTGTTCAGTTTGCCCAAGACCATATTCGAATTCTGTCGGGTCTTTATGGAGCCCTCAAGCCTTTGGATTTAATGCAGCCCTACCGCCTGGAGATGGGCACGTCATTTAAAAATGCCAGGGGTAAGGATCTCTATGCGTTTTGGGGAAGTCGCGTAACCGATTCCATTAAAAATATTTTGGAAAAGCAAAAGAAGCCGGTCCTTTTGAACTTAGCCTCAGAAGAGTATTTCAAGGTGCTCCAGCCCAAAGATTTGGATTGCCAGGTGATATCCCCAGTGTTCCAGGATGCTAAGGATGGCAAATACAAGATCATTTCTTTTTATGCCAAGCGAGCTCGCGGTTTAATGGCACGCTACGTAGTTGAAAACCGCATTACTGATCCGTCAGATTTAAAAGGTTTCAACTTAGACGGTTATAAGTACTATGCTGCAGAATCTAAAGTGGATAAGCCGGTATTTAGAAGGGCAGAGAGAAAATAATGGCCGTACATCGCACAAAAGCATCGCAACGCAACTCTCCTGAGGTGGAGAAGCTGGTGGCGGATGCCATTTCTTTGGCTGCATCTGGAAGTCATATCGAGGATCGCTTTTGGGAAGAACGTTTGAACGTTCGCCTAATGCGCTTACTGAAAAGTCAAAATCAAAATGTGATTGATGCCGCCTTAGACCAAACTTTTCGCATCAATACAGTGGCCTTTGAAGTTCTTGCCGATATAGCAGAAACCTTAGCTGAGTCATTGAAGATTGAGCATGAGGGGCAGGAGTGGGATGTGCTCTTATTGGCAATTCCGATTGTTGCTCATACCCGTTATCAGATTCCATCGGGACCATTACCGGTCAGTGTCATTGAGTCAACCGCTCAGGCTTTACAAAGCGCCATTGCCTCTACTGATACTCGCCTAGCTATAGTTCCCTGGCTATACAGCATTGACCAAATGCCACACTCACATTGCCAAACTCGCATCCTGACGGAAGCTCTGGCAACTGCTGCGATCTCTGGAAAAGATGTCAAGCTTGAGTTGCGCGATATGTCCGAAACTATTGCAGTCTTGGCTGATCCGCGCTTCATTATTGCTGCCCTGAGCGCGCCATCTGGCTCCCCCATTTTCCGTTGGCAAGCTGAGCCACCGGCACGTCAAGAACGTGGCGTGAGCTTGATTGGTTGGCAAAACGCGATGCAAGAATCGATTGCCTCTCTCATGCCAGGTTGCGAGTTTGAGTTGCTCTTGCCAGAGGCGTATTTCACCAACTGCCGCTTGGCTGATAAACATGTGCGACCTTTGAGTATTCGTGCGGCAGTGAATTATATGGAGAGTACTCTAGGAATTCTGCCTGCTGGATTATCTTGTGTGGTCGGTGCTTTTGGTGAAGAGCAGGCGGATGAGTATCGTATTTCATTTAGCGCCAAGGGTTCATCAGAAATCATGTACGGCGTGATCTGGCCCTTATACGACCGCGAGAGTGTAGCTAGCGATGCTTTGAATGATTTATCGGATGACGAGAGTCCGATTAAGAAGATTTGCGACGCTTTGCATGATGCCGGAGTAGAAGATGTATTCCGTCATGCGATGTTGTTTGATCCAGAGCTCTGTGATGACTGTGGTGCGCCACTATTTCCAGATCGCTCTGGTGAAGCGGTGCATGCTGAGATGCCAGATGATGCGCCATCACAGCAACCTTTGTTCCATTAGAGAAAAGTAAAAAGAAAAAAAGAAGAAGTAAAGAAGAAGTAAAAAGAGAGAGTAAAAAGAAAAGCCACGCAAACAAAAAGCCGAGGATCACTCGGCTTTTTGTTTGGTGCAATCTCAGAAATTAATTCTGGACAAATGGCTCCGCGCCAGCAAACAAATGCGGCAATTTACCTTGTTTCATATCTGCTGTTTGGCAGAAATCAGCAAGACGAACACCCGCTTTAATGTTAAACAGCATAGCTTTATTGCCTAACACTACTAAGTCGTAACCCGAGTTGGCATTTTTGTAACGCAAGCTACCTGGTAATGAAGTTTGGCGATCTAAATCATGAGTTTTAGATTCCCAAGTTAGACGCACTTTCTCGGTTGTGCCAGAAGTTTTGAACTGCTTGCCATCTTGACATGTCCAGGTAAATACTTCTTCATCAGCAAAAGCATTTGCAGCACCTAAAAGGCTTGCAAGCGTAACGCTAATAAGTAGAAGGTTTTTCTTCATCTAATTTTCCTTATGAGAGCAGGTGCTTAACGCCAGCTTGCTCTTCAAGTAACTCATTTAATGTGTGGGTCATACGCTCACGTGAGAATGCATCGATCTCTAAACCTTCAATCATTTTGTATTCGCCGTTTTCGCAAACCACTGGGAAGCCATAAATGACTTCAGCAGGGATATCGTATTCGCCTTTGGAAGGAATGCCCATCGTTACCCACTTGCCGTTAGTGCCGAGAACCCAATCATGAATATGATCGATTGCTGCATTTGCTGCAGAAGCCGCAGAAGAGAGGCCGCGTGCCTCAATAATGGCTGCTCCACGCTTACCAACAGTAGGGATGAAAACATCTTTGTTCCAAGCTGCATCGTTGATAGCATCTTTAACGGACTTACCATCGATGGTTGCAAAGCGATAGTCTGGGTACATTGTTGGGCTGTGGTTACCCCAAACAACTAACTTCTCAATATTTGCAACGGGCTTGTTGAGCTTACTAGCTAATTGTGAGAGTGCGCGGTTGTGATCGAGGCGCAACATTGCGGTAAAGTTTTTTGCAGGGATATCTGGAGCAGATTTCATTGCGATGTAAGCATTGGTGTTTGCTGGGTTACCAACAACCAATACTTTGACAGTCTTCTTTGCAACTGCATTTAATGCTTTGCCTTGAGCTGTGAAAATTTGTGCATTAGCGGAGAGCAAATCTTTACGCTCCATGCCAGGGCCACGTGGACGCGCACCAACTAAAAGAGCAACGTCAATGTCTTTAAATGCAGTCATTGGATCGGAATGCGCCGTCATTCCGGCTAACAATGGGAATGCACAGTCTTCTAACTCCATCATCACGCCAGTTAAGGCCTTTTGGGCTTTTTCATCAGGAATTTCAAGTAATTGCAGG